>Ga0325402_1005311_pt1 | contig 12038 bp, 8 predicted proteins | sample PopdelMetagenome_22_FD_207212 | JGI IMG/M metagenome (GOLD analysis project Ga0325402, IMG submission 207212) | Populus deltoides microbial communities from Bellville, Georgia, United States - Xylem-PdKOR-R3 | ecosystem: Host-associated > Plants > Phyllosphere > Stem > Wood/Secondary xylem...
TTCACGGGGTGGATTAATATTCTTAGTCATAGTTATTTTTATTTGCTTTCTAATTAAAATAACCTTCATCATTATCATTATAAGAAACATCTTTTGTCGTTACCTTTATATCTATAAGTAATTATGAAAATACTCGATGGTTAAAATATAAACCTCTAATTAAAACTCACAATGTTAATTAAAGAAATATTATATTAATGAGTAAAGTGAATATTTTAATTATGAGAATGATGATAGATTTGACAATAAAAAATAAAAAGATTATGCAAGGATTTTTTTAAAAAAAATATGGAAGAAATCAGGAAAATACAGGAACATAAATAAAAGTTAAATGGAAGTGTTCTACAGGAAAGAAAGGTACTAAAATATATGTACGCGCGCGCGTGTGCTGGCCATAAGAGGAAAAGGAGAAAATGAGAGTTTTTTTCATTTTTCTTCAATTTGTGAAAACTAGGAAAAACTATAAATTAAGGGGGGGCGAATGAGAGACTTTGTTAGTGTAAACACTTAATCACTTGAAATTATAGAGTTTTGGTAGGGGAAAGTAAAGACATAGAAAAAAAAAAGTAAGGAAGGTGAAGAAAGAAGGGTAAAGCTTGGTTAAGTCTTGTCTGGTTAGCTTTCGGAGTACCTATTATTGCCGGTAAAACGTTCAAAGCTTATTTGAACAAGATATCAGGAAGTTTAATTGATTTTTGATTAAATTCTTAAAATTTTTATTTAGAGTTATTATATGAGATTTGAGGGAAATTAGAATCGGTTGTGAATTGTTGTATTTGATAAGGAAATGATTAGTGGAAGTAAAAGTTTTGTTAAATTGAAGTGAAAATCATAGTGTAAGGTGATGAAGTTGGCCAACCTAAAAGGTAGGAAAACTGAATGTGTTATAAGATGTTTAGATGTTATATATTATATGGTTTTAATGTGTGTGGCTGTGATGATGATGATTTGAAATTAAATAAGAACTTATATGTTTGGCTCTAATGGGATTTGGATGTCTTATTACCTTAGATACTTTAGGAGTTTATGAAGAATTGGGAAATAATTGTGTTTTTTTTAATAAGCAAGTGTATGATTTTTTTAAAGAAATTGTGTTCTTGGTAATAAATCCATTAGGTGTGTTTTAGTTTACACTTTAAAGTATGTTTAAATAAAGAATTGTTAAATTTCATCAAAGTTTTATGTGTAAAAATATTGATAATGATTTGATGATTAAATGAGATTTTGTGAGATATATTAGGTTAAAGTTTTTTATGTGCCTTAAATTACACTTTAAAGTATGTTTAAATAAAGAATTGTTAAATTTCATCAAAGTTTTATATGTAAAAATATTGATAATGATTTCATGATTAAATGAGATTTTGTGAGATATATTAGGTTAAAGTTTTTTATGTGCCTTAAATTTAGGCTCATTGGAATTATTGATGGATTAATCATGCGGTGAAATTCTATTGATTCAGGAGAAATTTTCAAAGTTGGATCTCAGAAAGGAGCTAAACCATCTCGAACAACAGCTAGATGCTCACCACCTCTTTGAAATTAAAGGTTTTAAACTTACATTGTTGTTAATATTTTATTTGATTGTTGAGTTGGATTGATGAAAATGTAAATCAAGGAAAGAAATAAGATTACGAATTTAATGATTGATTGACATCTATGAAGGGATATTTGGATTATTGGCAACCAAATAGTTTGTCAAATTTTTTGGCTTTTGTGAGGTTATAGCTGGATTGCTGGCAATTAAATGGGTTGTCGGATTTATTGACTTCCGTGAGAGGATAGCTAGATTGTTGGCGATGGAGTAGGTTGCTGAATTTAATTTCATTCATGAAAGGATGACCGGATTATGGACAACCAAATGAGTTTGGCAAACTTATTATGTTGTGAGGGAAGCCGAAATTGTTGTGATAATTCATTAAGAACAATTGGAAATGATGAATGTTAGAATAAAAAAATATGGGTTAAAGGTGTTAGATTTATCCAAATATTAAAAAAAATAGATTAATGTGATTATTTAGTTAAAAAAATTTAATGCCTATAATATTAATTAAAACTTTTAAGTTATTAATTTTGCATTCACATGTTATTAAGCCAGGCTGGAGCATTAGGTCTTAGTGTATTAATTTTTACGGTTTGTTGATAAAGTAATGTAAGTAATGATATACTATGGATATTTTGAGAGATATATGTAATTTTAAGTTTGAGTTTTGTGTTATGTATTTAGCATAACTTTGGTGTGGGTGTTGTAAACTTATTAAATATGATAATTACTTTAATAAAGTGAGTAGAAACAAAATTTATATATAGATGAAATGTATGCATATTTTAATTTTAAATATCTTTTTTTTAATACATGTTTAGTGATAAGTTATATCCTTTTATTTTAAATTCCTTCATTTATGATGTCTATAATTGCTTATTATTAAGGAAGAATATTTATGTATTGCTGGAATGTTGAGAATAAAATTGAGATAAGTTGTGATAAATGATGGTTGGATCAAGAATGAGATTTGAATATGTGATTGGAATAAATATTGATAACTTGGTATATTTAAAAATAAGGAAAACTTTGTGGAATTTTCGGTAGGAACTATGAAAAAACAATTCTCTAATTTATCAAAGAGTTAATAATGAACATATGTGGTATTTAAATATTAAGGCTATTACAATTAGTATTAGATCTAGGTTTATGATTCAATAGACTTATCGATTGACTGATGAAAAGTTTAATTATTGTAGGATATGATGTCTATTATGCTGATAATCAGAGAAGACCACCGAAATTTAAAGTTGAAGGTTAGGAGTTTTTAAAGGTTGCACCATGAAAAAACATTATTCGATTTAGAATAAAGAGAAAACTAACACCCATATATATCAAACCATTTGAGATTATTGAAAGAGTTAGACCTATTGGTTATTGATTAATGCTACCTTCATACTTAGCAAGGATATACAATGTATTTCATATATTGTCACTTCGAAAAGCGAAAATAGATCTTAAGCTACTCTTGCCAGAAGTTCTAATTAAAATCAATGAATATTTGATGATCAAGGTAAAGCCATTGAGCATTTTGGACAAAAGTGGAAAGGAATTAAGGAATAAAAAGATTGCAAAATAAAAATTAAAAATGAAGAAGAAACTTGGGAAAGAGTGTTGGTTACAAGGAAGAAGTATCTAGAATTATTTTCAAACATAAATATGAATTTAAATTTTAAGAATTTTTATAGGAAAGGAAAGGAGAGAATGTAAAACCGTGAATAAAATCGTTAGTAAGGAAAATATTATATTAATGAGTAAAGTGAATATTTTAATTATAGGGATGATGACATATTTGTGAATTGGAAATAAAAAGGTTATGTGGAAAATAAAAAAAAATATTCTTTAAAATATATATATATATATATATATAATATATGATATGTAAAATACTGGGAAAATAAAAAAATATACGAAAACAAAAGTAAAATCTAAATGGAAGTGATGTATATAAAAAAAAAAAGAGGTACTCAAATATAATTGTTTGGGTCATGTTTGGTCCCTATAATTATAATTTAGCTTGTGAATTACGTGGAATATCAACTCAACAAGAGTCATGAGACCAATTATTAAATGTTACACTAACATGTTTTTTAATTCATGAGATGAAGGTTGGCCTGAGTGGAAAGGGCTCGAATAAAATAAACGTTCTTAAAAGAAGTCTCCGTTTGAATGTCCAACAGAACCTCCAAGGGATTAGTCTTGAGCGATGGAAATATCTCGAAAGAAAAAATATTACACAAATGAGCTGTTTATTTTTTTAATCAACATTAAAATTCGAGCCAGTTTACAAATAATTCATTAATCTTATTAGCTCTAAAATTAACAATCACATAAATTTTTAGTAATTATAAAATTTATAAAATTTAAATTGATAATCTCTTAAAACAAACTTAAAACCTTAACAATGGAATTAAACTCTAATTTTTTAATTGGGCTGTTTTTTATTTCGTGTTTACGTGCATAGATTTTGTAACTTGCCCATACAATAATCTACGCACCATGCGAAATTGAATATCCAAAAAAAACACGACTGTGACTGCAAAAATAGAATAATAAAAGTAAAACAATCATTGTTGCTTCCTCGAGGATACGGGGATAGGGCATTAATGATTCATTAGTCTAGCCCCTCTTCCTTTTCTAGAGTGCACGTCTCCATACTCGTAGGTCCTTTATCTTAAACCATTCATAAAAGCTAGGTATTCATGGTATGGTAAAGCAACATTTATTTATATGGAGATTCTTTTTATAAAATAAATCGTAGGGTTTATTTTTTTTATAAAGTATGATGAAGCATGATTGAAATTATGTATTGTTTTAATTATAATGTTTTAAAATACTTGGTTAATTAATACAAATTATAATTTTACATGCGTCGCACTGCAAATCTTATCTTGAAATCTTAATTATTATAAATCTATAATTTATAAAAAATAATTTTTTTTTTTGGAAGAGTGAGTGATTAGTAAGAGAAATAAGTTTTGGGAAAATGAATTATTGTTTTCAATATTACGTTGTATTATAAAATATAAAATAAAAATATTTTTTTTATTTGTTGTGTGATGAAAATTAAATTGAGAAATAAGTATACATTTTAATTACTTTTTTAAGAGAGTAAATTTTTTATATCTATCAAATACTCTTCTCTCTCTACATTAGGTTTTCTCGACTTGTAGCGTAGGCACTGAATCCAAGCTTCCAAGATACTCTCACTCATATCCAACATTATGATCAAAAACGACGTCGCTGACATCTTAATTTTTTTCATTCTAAGCTCAATAATTCATCCTGTCTCTGTGCTATCTCCAGCTGGGCTTCAGACAGCTGCATGCTACAAATTTCTCAGAAAGGCAGGGGCTGGTCTTCAGACAGCGTGAATACAAGCATGTTAACTTTAACTCGATATTTGATTGGAAAAAAAGAAGAGGTTTAGCAACAGGGTAGCACATGAAGCTAGCCCTAGCTAGTTTATAGCATTACAATGATGAAGAACATATAAACTTTGTTGTCTTTAATTAATATAAATTCACAAGTATAATCACTTTTTAATTTCTTTCATTATCAGCAAGGTCTAACTTTTTTTTTTATTAATAATATTGGTGTCAAGAACGGCTTGTGTGTCCCTCAACTAATCTCACGGGTTCTGAAGTTAAACACCATGTAAACCTCCAGTGACCATCATATTAGCAACTATAGAATTCGAACCTGAAACTATAAAAAAAATAAACTTTTTAATCCTAAACTCTTACTATTAAATTACCTGTCAAATGATTATTTTTTAATTACATATGTGATGGAGTAAAATGCCATGCATTGCATATTCAAAGAAAATCAAGGGTGGCGCGCGCATGCAGCCTAGTGCTCCTAAACCTAAATACCTTATCAATTGCATAGATATTAAGGAATGTAATCCAATTTCTGTCATGCTTAATTAAAACCCTATACAATCAGCTGATAATTAATGCCAGGAGTGGCTCGGGCTTAATTCTTATGGTTATTTATGCTCTTACTAGAATAATACCAGTCCAAGTACGTATAAAATAACAAAACATATAGTATCAGCAATTAGCTCGGTTGTCAACTCGATCAAAGGATCTGACTTAGAAAATTAAAGACTTGTATTATTAGTTTGTTGGTCGATGGTTAAATATTTGTTAATTAAGATTTGATTAAATTAATATATTTTATATTATAAAATAAAATTTTCCTCTGTTAGACTCTAGATTATAAATTTTTTTGAATAACCTATTAGGTTAGGTCGGGTTATAATAACTATGGATATAGTTTTTAGATTTGTTTTCAGATCTCACCTAAAAACTTGGTTTATTGAGTTGATAATTTAAACCCGTGTATTGATTTTTTTATCAAAATAATATGGTTGAATTTTTTGTTAAGAAAAAATACCCTGGTGTTTATGTGACATGATTAACCAATTTAATATTTTTTCTAGTTCAAATTAAAATATTATAAATCATAAAATTTTCAAATTAGCTTATTAAGCTAATTAAATCAAGTTTAATAATAAAGTATTTTTTTTTTGTTGGAAAGAATTGATGATTTTTTTTTATTTTACCATGGGATTAAAACTTCATTGCAGTTTTCACATGCTAAGATTAAATCTATTTTTCCAAATTAGGTTTAAAAATCATATGATCTTAGAGTCTAGATCAAGACATTTCTAATTAAGTCATTAAAGCAACACTTTATTATTTCTTTTTAACAAGACTACATGCCATCTTTTCAAAATATGATGACTTTTGGTGTTCTTAATTTCTAATACATGAATCCGTTTTTTTTTTTTTCTAATTTTTTATGGTCAACTTATTTTTAAATTCCCCATCAAAGACCATTCACGAGAAGATGCCACGTAGAAATACTGTAAGAGTCAAACATCAGACGGCTGTTTGACTGAAATGGAAATAAATCTTAAAATGTTTCCCCCCCCGCAACAAATCATAAGATGCTTAGTAGTCTCCACGTGGCGAAATAAGGAGCCCTTATGAACAAGACCATCGCTGTGTGTGCTCCACCACCGCCGCTCCTCAAAGCGCGTCTATGATTTCTTTTGATGATGCGTGAGATTTTTTTTTTATTATATGGATAATTTGTTTAAAATTCAATTAAAAAATGAAATTCAGTGCTAATATAAAATATCGATTCGAACTAATTCTAAGTACTATGATTAAAATAAACATATCTATCTTTTCATTTTTTATTCACTAATTAAATAATTCCAAATGTGTTTTTCAGTTTAAAAATTCAAACTTAATCATCAAAATATCTCAAAAAAATAAAAATGAAATTTAAATTCATTTACTTCGCTCTATTACTGTTATTATTATTTTTTTTAGACAAAATACTCTGTGTTTTTAATTAATGTTTATTTTTTTGTTACACTTACCTTTTAAAGTATTTTTTAAGTTGTTTTTTATTTAAAAAAATCAAACGAATTACTTTTAAATTTTCTTCGATAATTTTTATATTTTCATATTAAAAATTTTAAAAAAATTAAAAAATTATTTTAACACAGTATTGAAATTGGTGGTGTTTATAATTTTCTTGGATAGTTTTCAAGCCATACTCGATTAGTTGTGGATAATGTCAATACACTATGGAATTAAACACCAAAAAATGCACTACACCAAAGGAAATAATTATGGCAGAAGATAACAAATAAGAGTAGCAATATTTAGCATTCCATGGTGTGATAATTTTGATTATGGAATTAGAAAATAAAAAAAACTAAACCAGAATAAATTGACTAAACTAAATTTTTCTAAACAAAAAATATTGAAAAAGCTTAGACACATAACATGAAAGTCGCTTAATAAAACCCAATTATAAGATACACAAGCTAACTCGGTTTTTAAAAATAAAATTCTGAACCGAGCTATTTGGTTTGAACTAGTTTTTCAATTTTATTTGATACTATGTTTTTTAATTTTCAACTTGAGAGGATATTTTAGTTTAAATTGAGGTAATTAACCCATACTCATCCTTATTAATAATAATTGAAAAAAGGTATGGAAATATGTTTAGATAGTAATTATTTTTTAAAGTATTTTTTAATTTGAAAAGTATTAAAATAATTTTTTTATTTTTTAAATTTATTTTTGATATTAATACATTAAAACCATGCAAAAACACTGAAGAAATTCCTTTAAAACAAAAAAATTATCTTTATTTTTTTATATAAAAAAGGGTTAAAACTAGCTTCCAAGCAATATCAAAAAGCTATTTATATCTCATGTCCGGGACATTGCCTTCTACGACTAGATTACACTCTCCCAGAAAGAAGAAAAAACTCTGCAGAAGGCTGAGAAGAAAGCCTTGAGAAAGAGAACTGAATCCTTTCCTTAACCCTTACGCCTTCATTACACCGTTCCTCTCTCTTTCTCTCTCTCTCTCTGCTAATATTAACTCTCCCTCTCTTCCCTATATTTTTTCTCTCTCTACTTCTCACTTCTCATAAAAACCTCTGTTTTCTATGCATTTAAAACCCTCAGTCTCACACACCCTCGACCTCTGATTCTCTTCTATTTCACTCTATTCTCATCAAACTTCACCAGAAGAACCCTTCTTTTCTCTTTAAATTACCATTCTCCGAGAGGGTAAAAACAGAGCAAAAACAGAGTCATTGTAGGTGCAGGAAACAGAAGAACTAATCTTTTTTAGTTTCTTTCACTTTCTTTCTTGTTTTTCTTGGGATTTCCACCATGGATTCTTGTAAAGAGCAAGAACAACAAGGGTTTAACCAAGCAAAGTTCGTTAAGGTTCTTGGACCTATCATTGTAGGTGCAGGACCATCTGGTTTAGCAGTTGCAGCTTGCCTTTCCCAACAAGGAGTCCCTTCTCTAATTCTTGAAAAAAATGACTGCATAGCTTCTCTCTGGCAACAAAAAACCTACGATCGCTTAAAACTTCACCTTCCTAAACAGTTTTGTGAACTCCCACTTCGTGGTTTCCCTGATGATTTCCCCAAGTACCCTACAAAAGGCCAGTTCATTTCTTACATGGAGTCTTATGCTTCGCATTTCAGAATCCAGCCTAAATTCAACCAAGCCGTAAAAACGACAGAATTTGACCACGGGGTCTGGAGGGTGCAAACTGAAGACCTTGAGTACCATTCTAGGTGGCTTATTGTTGCTACTGGCGAGAATGCTGAGCCTGTTATACCTGATATAGTTGGTTATGACAAGTTTAAAGGTAATATTCTACATACAAGTGAGTACAAGTCTGGTTCTAAGTTCAAGAACCAAAGGGTCTTGGTTGTTGGGTGTGGCAACTCAGGGATGGAAGTTAGCTTAGACCTTTGTAGGCACAATGCAATCCCTCACATGGTTGTTAGAAACACAGTAAGTAATCCAATTCCATGTTCCCTTTCAGTTTCCAAAGAAATTGATGTTCTTGTACATTTAATTGCTCGGCTTTGTGATTGTTTTTAGATTTGATATGTTTGGCTTCTGATTATCTGTGTCTTATTTTGTAAATACAGGTGCATGTTCTACCCAGAGAGATGTTTGGCATGTCAACATTTGGAATAGCCATGGCACTTCTGAAGTGGTTACCTTTAAGATTGGTGGACAAATTTCTACTTCTAGTAGCCAATCTCATCTTGGGCAGCACAGACCAATTAGGCCTCAAACGACCAAAAACAGGCCCGATTGAGCTCAAGAATGTCACTGGAAAGACACCAGTGTTAGATGTTGGTGCATTATCACAAATCAAGTCTGGCAAAATTAAGGTAAATTAAGCGCATCCAAACAAATTAACCCTTATTCTTTTCATTCACATTTTTGTGCCTGCGTGTTGCTGCTTTTTGCAATACCTTTAGGCTTTTTGGCTAATGTTTGTTAGGGTTTCAGGTGATGGAAGGTGTGAAGGAGGTAACAAAAAACGGAGTCAAATTCATGAATGGACAAGAAAAGAAGTTCGAGTCTATAATCTTAGCCACTGGGTACAAAAGCAATGTGCCTACTTGGCTCAAGGTAGGCATCATACTCGTATAGATGACCTGTTTTGCATTGCTCTTGTTTTAGTTTTAGCTCCATCTTCTTATGAATCATCTATCCCTTTCTGCCTTGGACACATGCACAGAGGGCAGACACCTACAAATCTCTTCTTTTCTCCATGCAAAAAAGAATAAAATCTGTTAAAGTCTGCTTGAATTTATTATATTTCCTTTGTGGGGTTTTATGTAATGTTGCTTTCATGACATCATATCATTCGTTTTGCTAAATGAACCTAGAAATTTGTCCTTCCAGTTTCTATCTAATTGATTCATGGGAATAACCATATACTGATTAATCTCTGCCATGGTTAATGCAGGGATGTGATTTTTTCACAAAAGATGGGATGCCCAAAACACCCTTTCCTAACGGCTGGAAAGGCGAAAATGGACTGTACACAGTTGGTTTCACAAGAAGAGGTCTCTTAGGAACAGCCTCTGATGCTGTGAAAATTGCACAGGACATTGGTGATCAATGGAAGACAATCAAGGGCAACGATAAATCTTGCAATTCCCATGTTATCATACTTGGAAAACCATGGTGAGGCAGATAAAGACGAGAAAGGGGAGAAAATTTGGGGTAGATTTTCTTAGGTTAAGTTTTTAGATGGGAGATCGATTAATTGTTCACTTGATGAGGACTAGTTTTCAAATTTTCCCTTTTCTTTCTTGTACATTCGCCAATTTTGTATGGGAGGTTCATCTCCACTTCTCTTGTATCTTTCTAAACTCTGTACAAAATAATTTCTAAGTAGAGTGTATCTTGAATTTCAAAAATATTGTGACATGGATCCTTCTTTCTTTGGTTAAATTTATTTAAAAATAAAAAAAGAATAGTTGCACGTGCATTTAGTCATTTACAGGTAGCTAGGTTTTTAAGAAAACTAAGGTCTGCAGCTACCTTCTTGCTCACAGTGCCAGCAGCTTTTCATAAAAGCAGAATCAATTGATGAGGTCCTCCAAAAGATATTTTCCATCTGCAGAAGTAAGAAAAATTTAGTAGAATGGAATAATCTACTTCTAAAATCTAGTGTTTTCACCCGTTATCCATTAATGTGTTGAATGCTTTCCTGTCCAAAAAAACATGCAGGGTAAAACTGATGATGTCTGAGCTTAGGGGTGTGATGTTCATCTAAGTTATTAAATCCCGCTGTGAGTTATGGTTCGACCGCATTAATTCATTATTTTATTTTAAATTTTTCTCAAATCATATCAACAATCATGGGTTAACCCTTTAGGACATTTAGTTTTAACCGGATCAATTTTACCTAGTTTTTTTATACTTAACTCGGGTAAGATCTCAAGTCGATCCACAGTCCCGGGCTATGACTGTTAGACCAGGAGATTTATTTTTATAAAGAATTTTTGACGCCACTGAAATTGAACACAGTAACTTCGTTGAAGAGAGAGTGTTTTAGACCCAACTTGAAAAGGCAAAAAAACCTAATTCCTTTGTAATTCCACCAAACCCATGTGAGAAAGATCAAATGATGAAGAAAGGTACTGAAAATGTGAGGGAAATTGAACATTTATGTCCACTTTCATCATGAGTTTCTATATTAAGAACAATTACTGAAAAGCGTTACTGTAAGTTATAGGCTTCTTTTGGCTCATGGCAAGTTCTAACCGTAGTGTACTTTGGACGCTAAGTGTAAGAATTAAACTTTACATAACCCCCCTTCCTTTTGTCTTCTGCCTAAAACTAGGTTTGTTTCAGTACCAGATCTACGAACCTTTCCCTGTTGTTTTACCCAGACAAAGGTTGTCTGTCTTCCTCACTGTGCACATGGCAAGTTGCATCTTTACTACAGGACACCTGTCATCGTGTGATTGGCTGATTCAAATCAGACGGTTGACTAATTCACCCCTTCTGGGAACTAGTTTGCTTTTCCCTTATTAATAATTTAGTTGTTTTCTTTTTATTTCTGTTAATGCCCCCGTTTTGTTTTTTAGAAAATTTGGTCTGCGAGAAGTGTTTTTCTAGAAATTATTTTTTAATTTTTTTAATGTTTATTTACTATTAAAAAAAATTTAATCAATGAAAAATATTTTCATTTAAAATAATTTTATTTTAGTTTTCAAAAAAATAGTTTTTATTTTTTATTTTTGGTGAGGTATACTTTTTAAAAGTGATAGAAACTTCAAAAATATCATGTTTTTGTTGATTATATTAAATCTAATGTTTAATCTTTTGATTGTTATTTTTTTATTTTGAATATAAACTTTACTATATTATATATTGGAGCTTAATTTGCTTTAGAGAAATAAACTCATAATAATATGGAGCTTTCCATATACATTAATAATTTCGTAGAACGTGCAAATTTTATGAAACAAAATGGCATTTTAAAAAAAAAATGATAGTAAATATACTAGTGGATATTGGATGTGGATAGGAGGATTCAATTGAGAAATAATGGAAAGATTAGGGACCGAATTGATAAAATATTTAATTTTAATTGTGACAAATTGAGAATTGAATTGATATGTATG
>Ga0325402_1005315_pt1 | contig 12037 bp, 7 predicted proteins | sample PopdelMetagenome_22_FD_207212 | JGI IMG/M metagenome (GOLD analysis project Ga0325402, IMG submission 207212) | Populus deltoides microbial communities from Bellville, Georgia, United States - Xylem-PdKOR-R3 | ecosystem: Host-associated > Plants > Phyllosphere > Stem > Wood/Secondary xylem...
TCCATTATTTTATTTCTGTCAGATTAGTTCCGAGATGACAATAGCCAGACCAAAGACAGCACAGCATGCTTCAAATGAATTTCTAACATTATTCGACTTTAGACTATTAATCAGGTCTGATCAAGGTGGAAGCTCACCATTGAATCATGGTAGATATATAAAGCTTGAAGAAAAAAAAAAGACTTCTCGGACAGCGATTGGTGTTTTGAGAAGGAGGGAGGGGCTAAAAAGTAGTGGAAAGACGCGTGTAGCAAATTCACTCGCCTTGGAAACGCTTGTGACCTTGTGTCAGTGTGAATAACAAGTAATAAGAGGAACAATTGTCCTCAGAAAATCCTCGTAGAATAATAGAGAATTATAGCTGTGAGAATTGAGATTACTCACATTTCACATAAAAAAGGCAACCAGAGGATCCACACACACTGTGTTGTTATACTATAAAACTAAAATATCCTTTTATTTTGCTGTCGTTTCGTTACTGTACACTAACACACAATCAACGGTGAATTGCGTTGTCACCATACACTATAATCTATAAAAACTTTGGTTTTTGAAGTTTTTTTTTTCTAAAAAATTAATTTGTTCTTTAAAGTTTTTTATTTTTATATTTTTGAACCCAGGTGTTCATGCTTGGGTTCTAAAATTTTATTCTTTTCTCGTATTTTAGTCCCTGGACGTTGACAAAGTCCAACTTGGTCCTCAAATCTTTTGCAAAAGTTCATTTTGGTCCCTAAAATTTTTTATTTTTATATTTTATGTCCCAATAATTTTAAGTGTTTATGTTTTGATCCTAAAAATTCATTTCCCTCACATTCTGGTCCATTAATGTTAGGAGAGGAGAGAGAAAGATTTTGATTGTTCACATTTCAACATAAAAAAAAAAGAATATTGATGTTAATCGATTCATCTTAGAAAAGAGACTTTAATAAATATGGTTTTCTCCTTTAACCTTGTTGAAAAAAAATAGAGCGGAGTACATAAAGTTTTTTTTTTTATTTGGTTTGATTCTTAGTTTTTAAACTGATTAAAGGGTGTAATGCAGTTGGAAATGAAGCTACTAAGGTTCATATGGTGTTTTTAGGTAAAAACAAGTTGAGATTTGGGTTTTGAAGGTCCTACAACTCAAACCCTGAGTTTTCAATAGATAACACATTGTCTGTCAGGTAGACGATGCATCATCCATTTTATTTTAAAAAAAATATGACGTTCATTCTTTTGTTTTTTTAAAAAAATACGCACCTCGGCTGTTTCCTTTTAGGCCAGGTGTGTGGACTTGTCTGTAAAATTCTGGTTATTTTTTTTCTTCAAAATATTAAATTTTAACCTGGAGATTGAATGAGTTAAATTAAATTGAGGATGTAGAATTAAATAACAAAGATGCAATTAAAAGAAATAAAAGAGAGTATGGTATTATTGTTGGAAAAGAAGAAAAGATGGGGTCAAAATATAATTATTAAGCAAAATGGGGTTGAATTGTAAATGTTAAAATATTTGATTATAAATACTCAAGTTCTTCTAAATACATCTCACATCAAAATGCTCCACAAAATGCTAAATACACCTCACATCAAATTCAAAAATAAATTTTTCATGTCTTTGCTAAAAATGTTCAATCTTCAATTCGTCATGAAATTGGTGATGCAAGATTTTGTTTAATTGTTGATGAAGCTCGAGATGAATCTAGAAGAGCAAATAACCCTTGTTATTAGGTTTGTTGATAGAAGTGGATTTATACAAGAATGATTTTTTGATATAGTTCATGTCAAAGATACAATTGCTTCAACTCTTAAGGAAGAGATTTCCTTTTTTTTTTTTTTTTTTTATCTCATCACAATCTTGATGTTCAAAATATTAGGGGCCAAGGGAATAATGGTGTTAGTAATATTCATGGAGAGTGGAATGGTTTGAAAGCTTTATTCATTAATGATTGCCCTTATACATATTATGTACATTAGAGAAATATCTGATGTTCACACTTTCTTTTAGAATGTGAATTTTATTATTAACATTGTTAGTGCTTATTGTAAGCGTAATGATGAATTACGGGCTTTTCAAACAGCTACAATTGAACATTTAGTTGATATTGGTGAGATTGAAACGGGTAAAGGATTAATCAAGTTGGTATTTTGTACAGACCTGGAGATAGCAGATGAAGTTCACACTTCAAATCAATTTACAGTCTGATAAAACTGTACGGGGCAACTTGCTTGGTTCTTGAAAACATTGCTTTAGATGGATCTACTTATTCTTAACGTGGTAATGCGGCCTTTTCATTTAAGTTGCTAATTTCATTTGATTTTGCATTCATCTTACATATAATGAAGAATGTTATGGGAATTACTAATGTGCTTTGCCGAGCCCTGCAACAAAAATCGCAAGACATTTTAAATGCTATGCATTTGGTGACTACCACAAAAACTTTAATTCAGAAGTTAAGAGATGATGGTTGGGAAACTCTTTTAGAAGAAGTGACATCATTTTGTAAGCATCAAGACATTGAAGTTCCTGATATGGATGCTTGTTTTTCTAGTGTGGGACGATCTCGCCATAAACAAATATTAGTAACAGTTAAACATCACTATCGAATTGATATATTTACAGCTATTATTGATCAACAATTGCAAGAGCTAAATAATATATTCAATGAGCAGACAATCGAGCTTCTTAAATTGAGTACAACTTTAGATCGTAGAAACAACTATAAATTATTCAATGTCTTTGGACACACCACAACTATATGCCCTAATAATAAAGTTGATAAACTTTCAATTATGAAAGAGTCTAAAAGGGAAAATGGTGTTGTTAGAACAATCTCTTTGGATAACAAGCAAAATTAGTTCCAATGGCATGAAGTTGTTAAAAGAAACAAAGACTCTAAAAATGATAAGAATGGTCAGTCTACATCTGGTGTGTAAATCTGATTGTAATACAGTTAAGACTAAATTTTTTGTTTCTGTTTTGAAGAGCCCCCAAGGAGGCAAAATAAAGGAGAAAAGGAATACTTGTGCTATTTTGGCTCTAAGTACCGTTGAAATTGCCAATTGTGAGACCACTAATGGAAAATCTATCAAGGTTCCTTTGTGATGCAACCATATTATTCAATAGTTTCACCCACATTTAACTAGTGTTTTGCCTATGTTTTATATATAAAATGCCTTGATATTCTTTGTTTTATGTTTTGAAGGCACTTTTGGATGAAAGATGCAAAAATGAGTAAATTGGAGATAATTGGCAGATTTGACCTTCAGTCGATGTTTTGTGCAGAGCATGAGCTCTAGAGGTTGAAATAAAGTGATTCTAGTGGCATTAAAAAGATAACATTCATACATTTCTAGAAATCTAATGCAAGAAAATAAAATAAGGAAGAGCATGGAAATCGCAGCCTTCAAAGTCAAATCTCGCAATCTGCCAATGTTGACCTTCGGTCATTCCAACTTGAATATCTGGAGCTATAGAAGTCCAATTGATGCAAAATCAATTTTTTTAGATTCATGACTCAAAGGTATATAAACTCTCCAAATTTCAGCCAAAACCGATGTCATATGAGGGAGATATGATTTTTCAAAGATGACATCTGAATTTTGCCAGCAAACAGGTTTTGTGAAGAAACGAGTCCAAATTACGTTCTGAAGCATCTAAACCGATATCCAAGTTTTTATTTCAGCAATTTAGCTTCTATAAGTCAAAACTTGAAGATTTCATGCAAGGCTATTTCTCTTTTTTTAGGAAAATAGTTATTGAAGTACTTAAATGTAAACAGTCTACTTAATGGAGGACTATTTTGTAAAATAGAGACCTAGAGTTTCCTAAGATATAAAAAGAATGAGAGAAGAGAAGAGGGGTAGCCAGCTAAGAAGAGAAAAACGCTCTCTTTCTCTAAGAAATCTTAAATTATGCATTCTTCCTTTTTTTTTGATTAGTTGTTCAACAAACATGCAAGGCTAAACACTTTTTCTTTGTTGCAAGGACTCGAAAACCTTTGGATTTCAAGAACTGTGAAATTTATTTTACCTTTTATTTTCAGTTTATATGATGAATATGTTTGTTCTCCTATGCTTATTTTTTCTATGATTGTTTATTTTAATTGCTAGAGTGGACTCTAAGTTATTATTGTAGATAATCTATTGCTAAGTTTGATATCAAAACCGGAGTTGTGGTATATGAACTTGTGAAGCAACTGAGTTTAATAATTGTGGCGGATCTACGTTATTAATCTTAAGGAGAACATTCAATCAAATCAAACATAGACTGCAGACATTTATGTTTTCTTGATTAATCAACTTATCTAGTTCTTAAGACTGCCATTAAATTAAATTACTAGTGCGGACACTGTGGTTGTTTGATGGTTAGGGTTAGTTATACGTCGGATCCGTTAACCAACCAATGTTAAGAAGAGATAAATATTCAGAATATAAATTGATGTTTCGTTTCCATGATCAGTTCTGATTTCTGTAGGTGGATGTGTGCTTGTGACCAATGTTTGTTCTCTTGATAATTTTCTAATTTTATTAAATTTCATTTGATAGTTTTCTGTTTTCTTTTGCTTTAGCCTAGATAACGTCCAAACCCCCCCAAATTACATATCATCTAGCATAAAAATCTGACTTGAACTTCCTCGTGGGATCGACCCCTTGCTTGCTCTATACTATCTTGTGTGTTGTGTTTGAAGCTAGGGTAATTAATTTGTGCGACCACGACATCGCAACACTTTGACTACAAATGAGTTAAATAGGCGTAAAGAGGAGATGGATATTGAAGTTAGGGCAGGTGACATTGATGGGGACTGTACTGATCAAGAGTCTATGTTTTCAATTTCGGTAAGTCCTTCTCATCAATCTCCTTTGAATTCGGTCAACAAAGAGTATTAATTAATTAGTAAGTAAGGCTAAAGACTATCTTGAGAGAAAGAAAAGGGGCAAAAAAAAAAGAGACCTAATTCCTCGCGAAGGGGCAAGTCGAGACAATCATTGTGTTGTTTGTCTTCCTATCTTTATTTTCTATATATATATATATATATATATATATATATATATATAAGTAGTTTGTTAGAGGTTTGAATGATCCTTTAAAGCATTCAAAATTGCTTTGTCTTGTCCAAAAGGAAAGGGTGGCTCTCTTTTGTTTGATTGAGACTCAGTTTAGAGAAAGAAATATAAAAAAATGTCTCTAGTCTTCTTCTTCTTCAGAACCGGTCATTCTTGAACAACTATGATTACTCATGTCATGGTCGAATTTGGGTATGTTGGGCTGCTGGTGTGGTTAAGGTGGATATGATGGATTGCTCGAATCAGATTATTCATGTTCGTGTTACTATGTTGGATATCAATACCTGTTTGAACACCTCAATCGTTTATAGAGACAATAGTCCATCTATAGATGAGACTGATATTGTAAGACATAATGATAGTTGAGAGTCTACCCCTTGGATTCTTATGGGCGACTTTAATGCTATTTGTTCTATAGATGAGAAGAAAAGTGGTATTATGTGGTCTGCATGGTAGAATGATCTCAATAAATATCTCACTCAATCATGTTTGGAGGATCTTCGATTCACTAGCTCTATGTTCACTTGGACTAATCGGTAATGTGATAATCCTATTTTGAAGAAATTAGACCGGGTGCTTGTTAATGTGAAGTGAAAGTGTGAGTTCGCGAGTTCTGAAGCTTTTTTTCTTCCTTTTGGTATCTTAAATCATTCTCTGATGTTAGTTAAGCTTGCAAACATGTCTAAAAGGAAAGTTCCTTTCAAGTATTTTGATTTTTTGGTTGATCATCCCTAATTTCAACAGACTGTTGCCAAAGCTTGGGAGGAGAAAGTTACTGGTACTCCGATGTTTATTTTGTGTAAAAAGTTGAAGCATGTTAAAGGTGTTTTGAGAGACTTTAATAAGAAGTTCTTTTCTAAGATTTTGAATAGGGTTTTGTTAGCAAGGAAGGCCATGAAAGATGTCTAATGTCTGATGTAGTAGATTCCTCTTGATTTGGATATTCATAAGGCTGAGTTTATATTGGTTAAGGAGTATGTGAGACTTGCTCAAGGTGAGGTCTTAAAAAAAAATATCGGGTTCAATGGTTGAATCTAGGTGATAAGAATTCAAAGTTCTTCTTCAACTCGATCAAGAATCATCAATGCCGAAGTAAAATTCTTTCCATTCATGATGATAATGGCACTTGTATTATAGAGGAAAAAAAGGTAAATGATACAATTGTTAACTACTTTGAAAATCTTTTAGGGGGCTAGGTTAGATTCTTCCATTAATTATTTTCTTATTAGCGAGACCCTTCCTTAACAGTTATCTTCATCTCAAATCATGACTCTTGATAATCTAATTAGTGATGAGGAAATTCAAAAGGTTTTTCTCTCTCTTAAGGATAATAAGGTTCTTAGTCCAAACGGGTTCAGTATGGGTTTTTTTAATAAAACTTGGAGCATTATTAGTCTAGATAATCTTAATGTTGTTCATTCTTTCCTTATTTCTAGCCGGTTACTCAAGCAAGATAATGCTACTTCTATAGCCTTAATTCCTAAGGTTCCTAACCTTACTCAGGTTAAGAATTTCAGGACTATTTCTTGTTGTAACACCGTTTTCAAATGCATCGCCAAGATTATTACTAATAGAGTTCAAAGTGTGCTTCTAGATTTACTTAGCCTGTTTCAATATTCTTTTATTAAGGGGAGAAATATCAATGACAACATCTTACTATCATAAGAGCTTCTCCATAATTATCATCGAAAAGGGGCCCTCCTAGGTGTTCTTTGAAGATGGATTTGATGAAAGCTTATGATCACTACTATTCTATAAGGTAGGAAGACCCTATATCTCCTTACCTATTTGATCTTGCTATGGAATTTTCTCAAAGCTGATAGGTCAGTTGGTTAGAAATGAGGACTTTGGATTTCATTGGCGTTATGAAAAAGAGCAATTTACTTATTTGTGTTTTGTTGATGATTTGATGATTTTTTATCGAGCTGAGGTGGGTATGATCTCCTTAATTGAGAATTGCATTGATCAATTTTGGCTAGTTTCTAATTTGTCTCCTAATCATGACAATAGCAATATGTTTTTGTGTGGTGTTGAGTATAATACTAAAATATGGCTTCTTGATGTTATCGATTATAAGGAAGGGAAGTTGCTAGTCAGGTACCTTGGTGTTCCTCACTACAAAAATCACCTCTCCTGATTGTTTGATCCTCGTGGATTGTGTTATGGCTGAGGCTAAGAGTTTGATGAATTGCACTCTCTCATATGCAGGTAAAATTTAACTTATTAAATCAATTCTCTTTATTATTTAGGTGTATTTGTATTCTCCATTAATAATTCTAAAGGTTATTATTGTGAAAATCACTTCTTTGTTATGATGCTTCTTATGGAATAATAGTGATCATTTAGCTTCAGGTGGTGCTAAAGTTACTTGGGATAAGATTTGTTTGCCAAATGAGGAAGAGGGTTTAGGTATAAAAAACCTAGAGATGTGGAATCAGGCTACAATGGTTAAACACCAATGGAATACACACACACACACACACACACACACACACACACACACACACACACTAGATCGACTCATTTTATTCGGTCATCTTGAATTCATACTTACTTATTGTGAGGTAGGAATATTTGGGAGGTGACTTGTCTAAGGAACTATTCTTGGAGTTAGAGGAAGATTTTTAGTCTTCGTAGTTCTACTCGTCAGTTCATATGCAACCATGTAGGTGATGGTCGTTCTACTTCTCTTTGGTTTGATAACTAACATCTTTTGGGCCCTTAAATGAAGTATTTTGGGGAAAGAATTGTCATTTAATCTAGCTTGGGTACAGACTCGAGGTTGAGTTGTATTATAGTTGGTCAAAAGTGGATTTTGCCTTCAACAAGATCTTCTAAGTGGATTGAACTTATTTAGTGTACCCCTGTTTCTTTTCACCCGAATGATAGGAGGTGTGATATTGTGTGCTGAAAGGATGCTCCTAGAAGTATTTTCTTCATCTGCAATGTTTAGAATGTTATTTGCCCCTTTCATAACAAAATGGAGTGGTGGGAGCTTGTATGGCATAAACATGTTATACTATGATTCTCTTTCATCTTATGGCTTGCTATTCGTGAGGCCCTTTCGGTTTAGGATAAGCTCATGTCCTATAGTCTTATTCAGGTTAATAGATGTCTTTTATGTGAGGGTGGTAGTGAAGATGTTGATCATTTTTTTTTATTGTCTTATCTCTCAACGCATCTAGTATGATCTTTGCTCTAAATGCTATATTCCTTTCAGACATCGATCTTGGGTCAGTATCGTTGTATGGCTTTCTCTTTTGGGTAGAGGTAGCTCTCTTAAATATCTAATAATCATATTGATGTTAGCTAGTGAAGTGTACTATATCTGGAGGGAGACGAATGTTTGGCTCCAAGGTAAGGCTTTTTGTAATGTTTTGGTTGTTTATAGTGATATCGTTCAGTGTATTATTTCTAAAGTTAATCTTCTTTGTAATATGGCCTTCTCGGATACTAATTCGTGGAGTATTTCTGATGATATTTTTTTTTATTCTAGTTGATTTATTTTTTATTTAAGTTTTGAGGGCATGTCCTTTTAGCATTTCTTTGGTGCATGCCCCTTTTATTTCATGTTCATTTTTGGTTTTAGGTTGGGCGGGTTTTAGTCGCCTATTTAAGCTTTATGGGCCTTACCCTATGTTGTTGGTTTGTTCCCTTTTGGTTAATATACTTACTTTATCCAAAAAAAGAACATCTTGATCACGTGGTCCAGCAACCTCAAATGAAGTAAATAACAACTTGAAAAGCCAAAAATCAAGTTTGATAAAACCTTGACCGAGAGGTATCCATGTACCTAAGAACCAAAGGAATTGGACAAAGACTTGGACTCATAGATAACCTTGTATTTAAGAACCCTAAGTATACAAATAATGCCATGAAGCTAGTTAATCTTTGATAAATCAATATATAATATTTGCCCCTACAAAGAAAGGTTGTTTTGTCACGAACAAATAAATAGAAAACTCATGTTTATTCTTCAACTTTCTGCTGAAATTTGAAGCTAAATATATATAATATACTCTCCTCTAACTAAACCTGCTAGACCCATTTTAGGTTCCAAGCTAATGAGCCTAAACTAGTAATCAACTAACATAAGTTCAATAATGAAATAAATCTCTAAACAATGTCTAATGGGTCAGAAAAAACTCAAATTAAAAATAATTATTCAACAAACATAAATAAATAAAATAGGATAATAAAACAAAGTATTCATGTCAAAATTCCTCCATGTAACTTGAATCTATAGATGAATTATTAATCCTACCATATATGGATAGAAATCTTGAGATGTCTAGTTTCTACAACAACCTGAATCGTAGAAAAATTCCACTTGTAGTTCGATATATGTCCTAAACAGTACACAAAGGTCAAGTTCGACAGATTTAACAAGATTTATTTAGTAACTTCTAACCTCTAAAATAATATGTTCTTGGACTCCATTGGACCTAAAAATTTACCAAACTATACTTTTATATATCTGGTATCTCCCTGTAAAATTTTAGTTCATTTTGATGTACTCTTTGAGAGATATGCTTGATCTCGCAAAACTAGTCAGTAGACATTTTAAGGCTAAATTCAGACCCGACTTAGTTCATATCATACTCCCCTTCTTTAAAAAGATTCAAACTCAAATCTGTATCATAGAAAACATCTTATAAGGTTAACAAATCAGTATCAAGCTAAAGAATAACATTATCATCATCAAACCCAAGAAAAACCTAGTTAGCAAAGAAGGTTTTCTTGATATACAAGCTCTCATTTTCAGCCATCTTCTTCTTCTTTAATTTTAGTTGCTCCTCATATATTTGTTTAGGTGTCAAAGATATACAACATTTATAGGTCTTTCTTTCTTTCATCTCAAAGGAATACCTATTTTTCACTCCATCATTTATAACTCTCTTGTCATATTGTCATGGTTTATCAAGCAATAAATGACTAGCTTGCATTGACACAACATCACATAACACCTCATCACAAAATTTACCAGTAGAAAAAAGCAACAAAAACTTGCTTATTCACTTTCACTTCACCACCATCACTCAACCATTGTAATTCAGTACTAGCTAGTGCAGTTACCACCATCTATAATTAAGCTACATACTTTATTATGAACATGAAATCTTGTGTGGAATATTTTCTCCCTCTAACCTTCCAAATCATCCACCTTGATATGCATATTTAATGCTCTCCTCACCACAAGTGACTCTCCCTAAACCAGATACTCAACACAAACATCATCAGCATCCTCTAATGGTGACATTTTCTCCTCTTCATCCTCCCCTCATTATTAGCTTTCATAACCATGATCTTTTGTTTGGACATTGTGAAGCAACATGACCAAAACTCAAACAATGAAAGCATTTAATATCACAGTTACAAGAAGTAGGAGTAACATTGTTACCTTTAATAATGATTGAGGTGTTTTTCTTCTCTCTAAGGTATTCGGCCTTGCCCTTCTTATTCTGCTGTGATGGACCAACCCCGGCGTTATCCTTTCAACTAGGTTACGAAGGTTCTAATGTTTGGCTTTGCCTAATGATACCCTTTTGTTTAAGTTGTTTCTCCATATTTTTAGCCATATGCATTATCTCCTCCAGCTTCACATAATGATTAAAGCCATTCATGAATCTAGCCTCTGCAACCTTTAATACAATTCTTTATAATTGTGGTTTGGCACAAATCTCCTTCTCATAAGGGATTTTATCTTGTCATAAGTATCAATTTGTCTCTTATAATTCCTCTTATAGTCTGTCACTAACTGATCCCACCACACAATGGCAAAATTAGTAAAAGCAATCACAGTAAAGCTTGACTTTCTTGGGCTCTAGATAATTATGACACTAAAAAATCCACTCCACATTCTTCTTTCATTCTAAATAAACTTCATGATCATTCTTCCCATGAAAAGCCAGTATTTTTAACTTAATTGTACCCAAATTTCCACCTAACTCATCATTATGGTCTAATACATATAATTACCCCTCTAGCTAAAATTATCACAATATCTCTCCCATATAAACTGGCAATTTTGTTGCTGTCCAAAACATTCCTCATGTCCCGCGGACATAACTTCAAAATCAACATCACTCATATCCGTATTTTCAGCCACAAACTCATTCATATTAGTGTTAACTCACCTAACAGCCCTCCTAACATTAAATTCTCTTTGCTCAGGCCTAAATATTTGAACCCTACCATGATCATTAACATGTTGCTTCAACCTATCAACTCTACATCCAAATTCATTGGCCATTCGATCCATTCACTAATTGATAATGCATAACTGAGTTACAATTTTGTTGTCTCCTCATTGTGGTGCCAGGTTGTTGCTTGCTTTTGACATCTTTGAATCTAAAAAATTAGTTAGTTGACAAGAAATATATATTCCTCGTTCACTCCCTCACATGTTTACACTCCTATCGTGTTTCACTCAAATATAGGTTTTTCACTCAAATATGTTTGCGACACCTTTTTCCTCTGATCTCACCTTTCTTTGACTCTTGCATAACTGAAATTAACACCAAATATAATAGCCATAACAACATATCCAAATATGTGTATATGACTTAAGAAGTAAGAAAAATATGAAAACAAGAAAAGACAAAACTAATATTACAATTCATGAGTAACAAGTGAATTTGTAAGAAAAATTGATGTTTTTAAAGAGGCGAAAGAAAAAAGATGCAAGTTTTATATAAAAAATTAAATAAAACCTAAATATATCAATTATGATGTTATTATAATGTTATAATTGAAAAATAAAAGCAACAAAACAAGTTTGAATTACTAACACGAATTAGACCTATTACGAAAAGTTTCAATCCTGAATTTAGTTCATATAGCAAAAGAACACCAAATGACCTCAAACTCTATATAGAGTGCAATTAGGACCCCAAGAACCAGTATTTAAAATTTGAGAATTTTCTGAATTGGTTTGGTCCAAATTCTCCCTTGTTTGTGTACTGTAACAGATTCGACAAAAGTGATTTTTG
>Ga0325402_1005319_pt1 | contig 12035 bp, 3 predicted proteins | sample PopdelMetagenome_22_FD_207212 | JGI IMG/M metagenome (GOLD analysis project Ga0325402, IMG submission 207212) | Populus deltoides microbial communities from Bellville, Georgia, United States - Xylem-PdKOR-R3 | ecosystem: Host-associated > Plants > Phyllosphere > Stem > Wood/Secondary xylem...
TTGCAGTCTCGTACCACCTTTGAGTGTATTCTCTTATGGATTCCTTGTTGTCCTTTTCCATAGCTTGCAAGCTTGACCTATCAAGGTCCACATTCATATTGAACTTATATTGCTTATTGAAGGCATCAACTAAGTCCTTCCATTTTTTTATGTTGGTATTGTCCAACCGTATATACCAAGTAAGGGCAATATCACTGTCTTGAAAAAAGTGAATCACCAGTTTCTCGTCATAAACCACCTCAGTCATTTTGTTGTGGTATGCCTTGAGATGAGTTACAAGGCATTGAGTTCCTGTATATTTGATGAATTTTGGCACCCTAAACTTCTTAGGAATGACTACGTTAGGTACCAAACACATCTCGACAACTTTTATATGGTCATGTAAGTTAGTTCCCTCGAATGCCCTTAGCCTTTATTCCAGGGCAACCCATTTGTCCAGTCTATCTTCTTTTACCATCTTGTTCTTTTGGGATTCCTTTGTTGTAAGGTCAATGGTAGATGACATTCTTGTGGAATATGCTAGTTTAGCAAATTAAGAATACATAGCCTGTTGTGACATCTCATTTGCCCCCAGATTTTATGGATTTACGAGCATAAGTTCAGGCTGAATTGTAAATTTTGCTTCTTCAGGTTTAGATCTCAAGGCCTGTTCAAGTAGGCTAGTAAGCCTTGCAACTTCTTCTCTAAGACTTTTCATCTCTTTTTGGTGTTGGGCTTCCAACTGGGCTTTTTCTTCGTTTTTCATTTGTCTTTTTCGCAGTCGAGTGTTATAAGTGTGTTTCAATGGGGGACCTATATTTCACCTAGAGTGCGGTATTATAACAGTTTATAAGTGTATGTTCAAGCATGCATGAAGATGAATGCAACATATTGGGTATGGTTCGCCTTTTTTGGGGGATGACATAACGATCGATATTCTTTAGATGTATGGTCTGATCCGAATCCGATGTTCATTGCAATGTCAAGAGGAAATCTGTTTAGCCTTTTGTCATATGAGCTTTCAGCCACATTCTTGGTGTCTTTCATTATGCATCTAATATCTTTGAGTAGTGGTATCTCACTAACATCCAGTCTAGGGCAGTCTCCGTCAGTCATTTACAAGGATTCAGACTCGAGTCCATACTCAACGGTTGTTATCTTAGGAATAGTGGCCATTACATCACCCGAAAGCATGTTTAAGCTTATCTTAGTGAATTTACACAGGGATTAACCTAAAGGATAGGTTCTAGTCATTAAATGCATCGGGGTAGTTTTGTTGTCTAGTCTCAAAGGTCTTTCGCATGCTCAATGATCATTCTTGAAATGTTGATATAAGGTTTACAAGCAGCATGAAGATAGAGGCCTTGAGTAATATTAGTTCGGCATATCAACCATTATCAAGCAAATAATCATGCGAGAGTTGGATAGTTTCACGAGCCTTTCCCAGGCTAAAGCCATTGGAGTGTCGTTACTCCTCCACTCATCTTAAAGTTGATACCACATGTATTTTTAAAAATGCGATGAGTGATGTGTGAAGGCTTTAGATCCATATACAATATATATGCATGATAAACATGAATAATTATGCATGCTATAACAATTAAAAGCAAAAAATAAAACTTGATAAATACAAACAACACAACAACAAAAACACAGTACAACAAACATTTTTAGCAATAAAAAGACAAAAAGCAAAGCTTAGTCCAAACAAATCCCCAGTGGAGTCGTCATTCTGTCACACCCGGACATAGCGGCGACCGATCAAAAATTAATCTCAATTAGAAAAAAATAACAGATATCTGGCATCTTGTTCTTTTAGGAGAAAATATATTGTTTAAGGAGTCGTCACTTAGTATTATGGCCACTAGGAACCCTAACTGGTCAACAGAGATTCTATGGTACAGGACTGTCGGTTACGCAAAAGAAAAGATGCTATCACCCCCTAAGCGTCATACCTGAGACAGGCTGCATTGCTGGTTTTGTCTAAAATTGCTTAAGAATTTGTTCTCCATTTTCCCTTTTTTTTATTCTTCCTTTCATGTTCCTAACTCTGGCGTCAGTGAACAATTCCTACGAATATTCCAACTCTGATGTTGGTAAATATCGCACAAATCCAAAAATTACTATACTCCTAACTCTGGCGTCGGTGAATATTTTCGCAAAAAATGAATTTGAAGAAGAAATTTTCTATGTCTTTTTTTTTCTTATTTATCCATTATTATTATTTGCCCTTTTTAGATGGAAATAAAAAAAACATTGCACGACATATTTGCATTTGACAATAATAGGCCACAGATTAAGCACATAACTTTAAAAAAAAACAAAACATAAAGAAAATAAATAAATCAAGTTGCGAGGGGCCCACAAATAAATTAACAAAGATCCCCAAATATTTTTGGAATTTTCTGATATCGAAAAGGGGCTCGTTTGGCCAAATTTCAAACTAAAATAGGCATAAAAATTATAGTCAAGGCATAATGGTGTGTTTTGCCAAACACACCCTTAATAAACATAATTTGGGCCGGCTGGGCCTAAAGCCCAAATCCGACCCACTCTCTTTTCTTTTTTTCTTTTCTTTTCTTTTCTTTTTGGGCTGAGTTCGCACTTTTTTCTTGCAACAATTACACAGAAACAGAGAGAAGAAGAAGACTTTACCTAGTGAAGCCGAAGGCGAAGGTAACAGTGCAGCACCGGCTGGAGAATGCTCTCCTTTTCCTCCTCTTTTCAGTCTCTCCTCCCTTTGTTCTTGGTTTTTTGTTTTTAGGTTATCTCCTCTGTTTTCTAACTTCTGTCGTCTCCCCTGTTTTTCTCCTTTGTTTTTTTCTCTGTTTTTCTCCTTCGTTTTTTTTCTTTGTTTTTTTCTCTATATCGTCTACCCCCTCTATGTGTATACACTAAGATCTGTAATTATAGTGTTAGAGTCCCTTCGCATGTGAGAAACAAAGTTTCAATCAAACTCATTTTTTTCTTTGAAGTTTGAATTTGATTAAGAATCAAATTTGAAAGCGGATAACTATCATTATCTTGAAGACAAGGATTATCTTGAAGATATGGATTATCTTGAAGATAAGGATAGAATGACAAAAGCACATTGTAGTCCCTAGTTTTCACGCAAGTTGACAAATCAAACTTTTCATTGAAATAAAACTCTGATCTTTTAATTTTACATTTTAAACCCTGTAAAATTAAATTAAAAAGCCAATGGGCCAAAATTGGGTTACAACACAATGACCTTTCTGCTAACAGAAAAAGCACTCATCAAAGTCAACTCTTGTGTAAGGCTAATTCTGATGATTAGAGGATGGCTTAGAGGGTACTGCTTGTACAGAAGGATTTGAAGCAGAAAGAATTCTTTTTTTCAGAATAAGGCTGAAGACATATTTTTTCAGCCAATAACTCACTGACAATAGAGTCAACAGAAGGCAGTGAAGAACGATGCAGAATTGAACCTCTAAGTCCTTCAAAATCATTGTGAAGTGTTGTTAAAAACTGTACCAAACGTTGCTGCTCTCTATGCTCAATACAGGCACCACATGTCTTAATTCTGCCGATTCTGTAAGAGCCAATTAATCCCAAAGATCTATCATAGAAGAATAAAACTCTTCAATACTCCTATTCTTCTGATGAAGAACTCGTATGTCATTCTCTAATTGATACTGTTTTGCAAAATTTGATTGCGTGAATAACTTTTGCAGATGATCCCAAACCTCATTTGTTGTCTCATACTTCGCCAACTATGTACCTATAGAATGCTCAACAGAATTGTTGATCCAAGTAATGATCTTTGCATTGTTTGCTTCTCATGTATCTATCAAAACAGCATCCCCCTCCTTAGTATTCTTAGGTATCACATAAGTTCCACTAACCCCCACATCTTTTTACCCTTAAGGAAATTTCTCATTACATAACTCTAGTACGAATAATTCTTTCCATCCAACCTCACACTCACAGAGTGAAGCGAATCATCTCTTTAAGTAGCCATAATTAACAAACAAACAGAACCAGAATGCAAAAGTAGCGAAAGACAAAGTACCAGATTGCAGAAACTGAATAGATATCACAAATACTCAATAAATATCTTCTCGAAATTATACGATTACTCCAAAATACAACACAAATTGCAGAAGATAAAATACTAAAACAATTGTAGAGACAGAACAAAAATACCAAATTGCAGAAGCTGAAGGAAAGTCGAAGTATCAGATTTTACAGAAGCGGGAGACAAAATATCACTCCAAAAAAAATTATGTTGGAGACAAAACAGAAATACCAAATTGCAGAAGACGAAATACCAAAATTACAGAAGCGGGTCCGTGAAAACTGTGTTTGGGATTAAGCCTTGTTCCATAAAATCAATTCTGATACCATGTTAAAACAATTCAATTAACACAAAAATAAATACGAACATGAAAGGAAAGGAGGCTAGAATTCTCCTCAAATGATTTACATTATTGTACTTGCTTTAACCTAAATACAAAGAGCATATATATAGGTTAAACTGAAAATATTATTCTATCCTTAATAAATAAAACAAGATAAATATATTATTTAACAACTGGGTCTTATCAGTAATATTCAAAGGTAAGTGATTGGTTATTGCTAGAGAAGGTATTAGCACCCCTAGCATATCTTACCTGAGATAAATTGCATTGTATAGTCTAGATATGATATAAAGGTTTTAATGGTTTCCTAATTGGTAGTTTGTATATGGCTTAGGATAAAGATTTACTATTATAAATGAATCTGATATTTCAAATTAATTATGACGTGTATGCCGAGATAAATTCTTATGGAAAGGGTCCTCGTAGGTGCCCTGACAAAGTTGACCTATCCTGAAAAGCGAAAGAGTTTTTCACAATTCGTATATTGTGGTGAAAGATACTCCTAATTAAAATTATTGAATATCTAAAAATAATTCTGAAAATTTTCAATTTAACTCCTTGTATTTAAATATCAGGCTATCTATAGGTCCAGTATTTATAACAGGGTGTTGACCATTAATTTTTATGAATTAAAATTTTTAGGGTTATTGAAATATTGGTCAAATCCTTAAAGAATTTTACAAACTTGTTACAAAATCCAAAAAAAAAAACAAAGGAAAATCAACACAGTTATTTTCTAAAACAATACTAAAAAAAGAATTTGTTTTTTTAAATAAAAATGCAATTTTTTTATAAGGATTGGGTCGTATGCAACAGATAAAAATTATTTTTTATTATTTAAAAAAAAACTTTTTAGTAAGGCCATGTTTGGCAAAAACTATTTTTTCTTCCTTAAAAAACTACCAAAACAGATCTAAGAGTGTGTTTGTCAAACACCTCCTTAGGCCAAAAATCCTTTTATAAAAAAAATAGTAAACCAAACAGAGCCTTAAATATCTAACCTAATTTCAACCCGACCAGTTTGACCCAACCAAGTTGACCCAAAAACAAACCATAAATAAAGACTAGGGCCAAAAATAGATTAAACATAAAAAATCAAAATTTCTTAGACAATACAGATCAAACACAAAGAAAAAAAAACATGAAGAATATTCAAACCCGAACCCAACAACATGAATCCCAACTCATACTAGATTTCAAACAAACAAAGGCATTCTTTTTATTCATAAACATGCATAGATTAAGAATCAAGCATCAAAACCAATTCATTACCATTAAAAAGCCAGGATTTGATCAAAATGGGTTCCGGTTCAAAACTGAAACCCTAGAATTAAAACCCCTAAAAACTTGTTAATGATGCAAATAAATCCTAGATTATTAACTAATCAAGTTACTCGATTAAAAATCAAGCATAGATTAAGAATCAAGCATCAAAACCAATTCATTATCATTAAAAAGTCAGGATTTGATCAAAATGGGTTCCAGTTTAAAACTGAAACCCTAGAATTAAAACCCCTAAAAACTTGTTAATGATGCAAATAAATCCTAGATTATTAACTAATCAAGTTACTCGATTAAGAATCAAGCATAGATTAAGAATCAAACATCAAAACCAATTCATTATCATTAAAAAGTCAGGATTTGATCAAAATAGGTTCCAGTTCAAAACTGAAACCCTAGAATTAAAACCCTTAAAAACTTGTTAATGATGCAAATAAATCCTAGATTATTAACTAATCAAGTTACTCGAATGGTTTACTGCAAAGAAATGGACCAAAATTGGTCCAAATCATGGGGCTGAGACAATGTTCTTTCCAAAAACATAAAGAATATTGCCCAGCAAAAACACAGAATTGAAGAAGTTATCAAACCTAGAAAATGGACTTTTAGGCCTCTAAACTTATTGTTTTCAGTCATCACAAACCACATTATTAATACCAAGCATAGTTGAATAAAAAAAACTAACAAAAACATCAAATCATCATAAACATGCATGAAGTTTCATTTTCCAAAACTACAAAATTAAAACAACAAGCATGTTTAACCAATTTGAGGTTCAAAACTGAAACTTTAACACTTCATTTGACTAAAACAAAACTCAGAAGCTTGGAACAATGCATTAACAAACTATAGAAACATTAAACACCTTATTATCATATTTAACATATTTCAATCAAACTAAATGCAAGGTTAACATACCTTAACATCAATCTTCACATCAATATATTCAAAAAAAAAAAACATTGCATTATAAAGTAAACATAGGGTTTTGAATCCAATAGGTCTCATGGACTCCATTTTCAAAGTTTGTAAAAGTTTGCCTTCCAAGCTTCAAATCTTCAATGGGGGTAGATTTTTCCTATTGCTTTTCTTTCTTCTTGTCTCTAAACCTAACAAAGCCAAACTTTTGAACCTTTTCTAAGCTCTTGAACTCAGTATTGAATCCTTTAGACTTTAATCAAATTCCTTCCCTCTTCTCTCCTCTTTCTGTTAGATTACCTATCATTTTATAGGTTGATTCAGAGCTTCCATATGGGTTTATTAGGGTTCTAACAAACTAAAACTAGGATGGTTTTATCACATGATAAATGGTTTTAGAGTTAAGTGGTTTTGATCAAACTTGAAGACCAAGGTGAAGTGTTTCAGCCCCTTTGATCTTGAAAGAAGTGTTCTCATCCTTTGATAAGAACCTTCTGGGAATTTTTAAATTTGAACACACGAAAACGTTGAGTGGTTTTATGCAAATAGGTCTCTCAATCAAAGCTGACTGAGTTAACCACTTTTAAGGTTTTGTCGGAGCAATTCCAATGTCATCATCGTTGAAGACCACTTGAAGTTGGTAAAGGGAGTGCCCATCTTTTTTTTATCCAACCTTGTTCAATTTAGATGTCTATAGCTCCACATTCACTCACTTGAAGGTACCAACTCGATCAGCCTAGAATCTAAAAATTATCCTTCTAATTGCTTTTAATTGCACCCTCAATTTACTCTCAAACTCTTAATTTCATATAATTTCACATCTACCAAACTCAATCACCAACCATAGAGTTTAGCGTCATTTTCATCTTGGTCCTTGGTTTCTGATTTGTGTATTTGGACCTTTAATTGACCATTAAACTTTTAATTTACTATAATTTGGCCACTGATTTGGTCAATCTCAATCCTTGAAATCTCGTGCCTTTTATGATTTGGTTCTTGATTTTGAATTTCTTCAATCGAACCCCTAATTGGCTATCAAACTTTAATTTATTTTTACAATTAAGCCCTGATTCGACCAATTAAACTCTCTAAAGTCCAATTTCAGTCCCCAAATTTTAATTTCTTCCAATCAAAACCTAAATTAACTCCAAAAAAACTGATTAAGCCTTCTAAAATCCTTATTGAGTCCTTACTCATCGAAATTGTATTTCTTTACCCTAAATAAAAATATTTTCACCAAATGGGTCTTTTATCAATCAGAATTGAGTCGTTAATTTTATCAATCTTGTACATTTTAGTCCTTCAACTTTTCCACTTGGTATTTTGGTCCTTCATCACTAACTTTAAGCAATCTTCTGAGCTTTCTTCATGTGTATCCTCTTGTATTTTTGGATTTTTTTTTTATTTCTTTTTTTCTTGATTTTTTATAGGGTCAAAAATAGATAACAACAAATGTTCCCTCTTTAATGCTTACGAAGCAAAATCTTATCAAGGTTTTGCATAGTGAGTTTGTAAAGAAAAAGTGTTTATCTAACTTTTTAGGTGATCCACCCATCTATAGACTTTGCTTTTCAAATTAAAAAACTGATCTACTTTTACGAATGACCTTCCCCTTTTTAAAATTCAAAAACTAGTATATTTTCATGGATGACATACCCTTTTAAATTTTAAAAGAACTTCAGCAAATGTTCATGCTTCCTTGAAATTGATCAATTTTCATGGATGACCTGCCTTTTTAAATTTCAAAAGAACTTCAGCAAGTGTCCATGCTTCTTTGAAATTGGTCTATTTTCATGGGCGACCTACCCTTTTAAATTTCGAAAGAATTCCAGCAAGCGGTCATGCTTCTTTCGAAAGAACTTAGCAAGCATTCATACTTCTTTAAAGTTGGTCTATTTTCACGGGCACCAGCTCATTTTGAAATTTATAAATTGGTCTATTTTCATGGGCAACCTACCCTTTTTAAATTTCAAAAAGAACTTCAACAAGCGTTCATGCTTCCTTAAAATTGGTTTATTTTTCATGGGAGACTTACCCAGTTTGAAATTCAAATACTGATTTATTTTTACGAGCGACCTACCTTTTTAAATTTCAAAAAACACTTCAGCAAGCATCCATGTTTCCCTAAAATTGGTTTATATTCACAGACGGCCTATACATTTTGAAATTCAAAAACTAGTCTATTTTCATAGGCGACCTACCCGTTTTAAAATTAAAAAACTAGTCTATTTTCACATGTGACTTGCCCATTTTGAAATTCAAATCTAGATTTTCATCAAAATCCTTCAAAAATTTCCTAAAACAAAATACCCTCTAAAGGTAAACTCTTAAAATGAGTGCCTTGTTTTATGGTCTTAGTTGTTCACATCATATAGATGGGATTTCTTTGTCATTTCTCGACTTCCATTAACTCATGTTGATTTCTCTGATTTTCCTCTTAATTAACAAATCATGCACCAACACTATTTTAAAATTGAGGTTAAACCATATGCAATGCATGCTTTTTAAAATATAGCCCTGCCCCTTATTTCTTCTTTTTATTATTGAGGGTTGTAATTTAAGGTGGTCACTTTTATCGACTCATCTTCTAGTTTACTTAACCAAGTTCGTGTGAGTTACTTTCAAATCTTGAGTGTCAAGTTACCTTTCTAGCCTTCTCTTTTTATGATTATTTAGGCCATGATGAATACTATCCTAATCAGGAATGAATTCTGTCATCCCAATGATTTTTTTTCAGTTCAATTGACCTGAACTCTTGTATCTTAGTGATTTCCTTCAACTAGAACTTTGGTTTCACAGTTCAGTTAATCTGAAATCCTGATTTAGCGATTCTCTTTAACCAAAACCCAAACTATTTGTCTTCAGCTCGACTAACCTGAGATCCCAATTTGGTTATCCCCTCTAACCATAATCAAAATCTTTATTTTTTTAAGAGACTCCTATTCTCAAGACTATTCCCTTATTGAACTCTTTTCTAGCAGAGTCCTATTATCTTGATTTGGTGATTCCCTAGAAAAGGCATCTTGAATGAATCCAAAACATTTTGATTACTGGATTGACATCTGATACCTTCAATTGCAGGGGTTTGAACATTTCAACATTCTTCGATGCCAAAGAACTGAAAAGTTCCTAATGGTAGGATTTTTCTCCTCCTCTTCCTAATTACAGGGATAAAACTAAGATCCATTACTATCATTGATTATTTTTCAACTAATTTCATTGTGGATTTTCCTATAAAATTTTAAAAATATCTATGCAATGCTTGGAGATTAGATGACATGCATGCATCCTTACTTGGTTTGAAATATAAGCCCTCCATCTTTGATGTTTCATCACTATAGGATGCATTGGCTTACCATATCAAACCTTTTAAATCCTCTGATTCATAAGCTCATTTGAGTTTACCATATGTCAATCCTTTGCTTGAATTTAAGTGCTCACCGCGATTACTGCTCTCATTGCTTATCAAGCCTGACTAAGCCCCTGAGTGTGGTGTTTTTTGTTTCTTCGTGAAGGAGTTTAATAGATCATTCTGCTTCTTAGATTATTTCAAAAACTGCCTTTCATTAGTTATGTGCATTCTGCCAATAATTATCTAAAGGTTTTTTGGTGTCAATTTCCTCTTAGATTGCAAACCAGTTATGATGTTACCCTGAATTGAACCATATTCTTCAAGCATATGTTATCATCAAATTTCATGAAATTTTCAAGTCATCTAGCCATGCATCTCATTGCTTACAGTAAAGGCTCATCATTGTACGCTTAGTGTTCTTCATAGCAAATGGCCTTCAGCTCGTCTAATCTTATCAAACAACTCTTGCACATTTTTAGCAACCATTATAGGTACTTATGTAACTATGAAGTTGTCTCTCAATTGGGCCATGCTTCCCCAATATGACAGCATTTCCTAGATTCTTGAAGAAAACCATTACAGTCATCCTTTACTAATGATCTTCAACATCTCTTTAGCTAATACAGTTAAGTTCATCCCTTTAGACCAAATCTATCTTCAAATAGTCTTCCTCATTTCAAGGCTTTGAAATCATCTAGACTCAATCGTGAAAAGAGATACATTATCATCATAAATGATGTTCTTTTTATCACCTTGCATCTATATGGTGAAATACACCTTGAATCGATGGGCTTCAAAGCAGATTGTCCCCGGATAGTCTAGGTAGCATACATCCTTTCAACATTTATCTAAATGCACTCATGTGATAACATCTTTTAGGAGTCATAATCATATTTCAAAGAATAAATCAAGATTTTAGATATGAAGATACCCCACAAATACAATGTTACTCTCAACTACTATTAGAGTTTATTGAGTAATCCATAGACTTTTTAGGCAACATTACCCTCGGTTGAAATAGTTATGTTCATTCATCTTCCCATCATCAAGAGGCATTTTTCATTAACAGATGTTAATCATAGCTTTAATGGGTTTCACTGAATCATCATTTGATTATGTGTTTCTTTGCCCTCGGCTGATCTGAATGTTTGTTTTTCCTCTCAGGATCCATTGCATTGCCCCTTAGCTGTTCAACTTTTCAAGGATGACTTATAAGAAATGTCAATGTCATTTCTGTCAATAATTTTGCAAACTCAGTTAATATTCTTTTTTGTTTGAAAATCTTTGTTTTTTTTGGAATCAAAATTGTAAATTTCAAGGATCATGTCCTTTCAAGTCCAATTGTTACAATGAAATTAGAGAGATGTCAGTTTTGACAATATTTTGAAAACTAAGCTTTTTTGGTCAAAGATCCAACACACGTCATTTAATACATATGGTCCTTTGATTATCTTATATTTTAAAACAGAAATTGACTTGTTGTAAGATTAAAATAGTTTGTTTGGATCTTCTATGGTTCTTTGTATTAATTTTAATCTCTCATTTTGGGTATATCATTTGGTAGTATGTGACGAAGTGACCTTATGTTGATTTCAACAGCAAGAGGCTTGAGTCAAGACTCAAGGCACTATCAAGAAAGATTGTCTCTTTTGAGCATCTATTTTATCATTACACATAATAATCAATAGCTTAGTTCATGAAGCTATGACCCTTATAGAAAAGCTCTTTATATTTTTCAGAGCATCATTTATTGGTTCAAATCTTTTACTTGATTAAAAAAAAAAGTTTTTTAAAAACACGTAATGCATGTTATGATTCATGATTATGAAAGAAAGGAAAATTTTTAGGTTCAAAAAGTATTTGCAGGTTTCAAAGACCTAGGATCACCATCAACTATTCACTTCACTTTCTTTCTTTTATTATCTTTGTAATGACATATAACCATGCCATATATTTCATCAAAAAGTCATGTTTTCTAAAACTGGACAGGAAACTCCATTTACATTAATCATAATCAAACAAAGGTATATAATCATGCTTCACCTCTTTATAGGACTTTTCATCAACCAAAAACTTTTAATGTTATCAATGAAGGTCAAACATTAGAATATAACTATGACACT
>Ga0325402_1005325_pt1 | contig 12029 bp, 7 predicted proteins | sample PopdelMetagenome_22_FD_207212 | JGI IMG/M metagenome (GOLD analysis project Ga0325402, IMG submission 207212) | Populus deltoides microbial communities from Bellville, Georgia, United States - Xylem-PdKOR-R3 | ecosystem: Host-associated > Plants > Phyllosphere > Stem > Wood/Secondary xylem...
CACAAACTTATGATGATGGATCTTCCCGTTTGCAGTGGTGTAGTTCTGAAATATCAGAGAAACAATAAAACCTAAAAGCCTGAAAATCTTAACCATTGGAGGAGCAGTCTTGAAGCTCCTCCTCCTCCTCATATATCTGCCTAATTAAAATGCACTGTCGTCGTCGTCGTAAGTTTATCTTATGCTCACCACCTTTTGCTTTCCAGCTTTGATACCTTGGAGCATTCAGTCCTAACATGGGGACCCTTCCTTAAATAGTTAAAATAATTAAAATTGTATTTATGTTTCGTATCTTTATGTTTCGTAATATATATGTGTGTAAATAATTTTTCTATTTTAGTGATAAGCAAATTGGTCAACTTGTGTATTAGATTCATCTCTCCTTTTGATAAAAAGAGGCTATTCGTCATTTTCAATTCATATTTAGTAAAATAAGGTATTTCTAATAATCCTTATTTCCTAAAACAAATTTTTTTTCTTTTTTTGCCACATAGGATTTCGGTTAGCATGTCATTTTATTTCTTAATAAACTAGATTATTTTCCGTGTTAATTCTCCATCAATCTAATATTAAAGAATAAAATTAAAAATAATATTAATTAAAAAAAAACTGAATCAACCGGTCTAAACCATGATTCTGATCATAAAACCGTAGTAAATAGAAAGAAAATAATAATATATTACAAATTGAAACCCTTTAGTTTGTATTTATTAGAATTCTAAATGGAATTTAATTTATAAAAAATATGCAAAAGCAAATCAAAGGGAAGGTAATCAAAGAGGAGACCCTCTGATTTGTTACAGTATTTTATTTTAAAATTAACATTAAAAATAACATTTTAAAAATACCAATATTTTTATTTTCTCTCAAAAACCCTACAAAGTAAATGTGATTCAATTCATAAAAAAGCAAATAAAAGGGGAGGCCCTAATTCCTACAGTACTTCTTCTTAAAATTAACATTGAAAATAATATTTAAAAAATATCACCTTTTTTTTTTCTCAAAAACCCTACAAATTAACTTTATCTCATCAATAACTATGTCTCTGTGAGAACCCCTACTTTCTTTTTCCTATCTCCTTTTCTAACTCCATTTTCTTTAACACCCCTACTTAATTTCTTCAACAAAACCAAGTCATGTAATTCTCATATTCTTGGAAAAACAACATCGTCAACATATTGTAGAGTTTATACTTTAAAATCTTGTATAGGGGGAGTTGCACTTGATTCATAATTTTATGACTGGTATATTGACGGTAAGTATAATTTTATTTTGGTATGATACATGGAGCTATCTATAACCGGTAGATGTGTAGTCATTAGTTTGTTTTCGTATGATGTATATTTGTTGTTATTATTATTATTATTTTTAATATTTCAGCAAATGCTTACATGCCCAGAGGATCTTCTAGCATGTTTGATATGTATCCATTGACCAAAAAAAAGAACTTAATATTTATCTTAGTTTCTGCCATAGGATTTAGCCTTTTTCATAAAGCATAGCTTGAATCTAAGATGTTCGTCTTCTTATCTATACAATAGTTGTTTCTGCAAAACCAACTTTCAAACATATTCTTAATGAAGTCCCAAAAAAGCCAAATAGCTTAGGAGCAGAGCTTATGTGTTGGATAATCTGTTAATCTCTTGATTCTAACAATTTAATTCATTCTTCCTAACTAAGGTGGTTAATGGCTAGTCCCTAGTTTTTAGTAAGCCAAGGTAGTCAGTGACTGATACCAATAAAAGTTCTTCTTTAGTAGATTTAAAGACTCTTAGATGCTTAAGTATCTTTTTAGAGAGAGAGTGAAATGATATTTTAGAAAGAGATGCTCAAAAAATATATATACAGTAGAAAATAGAGATTTATGAACCTAGAGCTTAAAGGATTCATAGGGTATTTATAGCTCATGAGTCTTATCCTTTTGTATAAAAAAAACTGGAAAGTAATTTCATTTTGATAGTATCAATAACGGATAAATATCTCTTACACATCATTAATGAGGAATAAATATCTCTTACACATCATTAACATTAGTGAAAAAATGGTAGATCTTTAGAAGACTTTTATACACCTAAGGGTGTTGAGAGAAGGGTATCTTTAACCTTAACATTTTATATTAAAGGTCATAAGAATAAACAAACAAAGTCTTGTGGTCCAATATAGGACCTGAAAAGGTTGTTAGCTCTATATCCATTCATGCTCATATATATTTAGGCCTGGTGTATTGTTGAGTCCAAGGATGTTAGATATGACAGCTCATCAAACCCACATGTACTTGGTCTCAACACGTAGCTAAGTCCAAGGATGTTGGGTCTGAAAGCTTGCTAGACCAACACGTACTTAGACTCAGCGTGTAGCTACGTCCAAAGATGTTGAGTTCGGCAACTAGCCACACCCACATGTATTTGGGCTCAGCGCGTAACTGAGTTCAAGGATGTTAAGTCTTACAGCTCACCACACCCATATACTGGGCTCAACATGTAACTGAGTCCAAGGATGTTAGATCCGATAGCTCGCTAGATCCACATGTATATAGACTCAGAGTGTAGCTGAGCCTAAGGACATTAGGTCTAGTAACTCGCTAGTCCCATATGTACTTGGATTCAACGCGTAACTGAGCCCAAAGAAATTAGGTATGGCATCTTGCGCATAGCTAAGCTCAAAGAAGAATATTGGTCTGACAGCTCGTTGGACCCATATGTATTTGAGCTTGGCGCATAGTTGAGCCCTAAAACATTGGGTTATCACTTCGTCTTACCCTTTTTAAACATGTGTTAAAGCAAAAATAACATATACAAAACAAGTTAATCCATCATTAGCTCCCAAGTCTTCGTGTATTAAATACACAAAGTTTGAAAGAGTATCAATTTTAATTAGAGTTTTTTTTACCTAAAAGTTATATGTCCCATCAATCAGAGACTTCTTACCTTTCCCATGAGATTTGTTTATCCTATGTAGAACTATTAGGATTCTTCATAGCCAAGTGGCTCATCGTTATTGATTAATGAAAAGACCTTTTACATTTTCACATGGGATTTGTTTGTCCCACATAAAACTATTACGATTCATCGTGGTCAAGTGGCTTGTCATCATTAAAAGATGTGTCCCTTGGGAAACAAAATTACAATGTGAATTCAATACAATATTTGAGTAGATTTTTGGAGATTTGAAATAATATGAAAGGTCATTCATCCAACGATGAGGGTGAAAAGTTATTTATTTTATAACCTTAGTCATGCTCGCTTTAATCATTTCTTTTACCTTTACTCTCTGTATCTTGTGATAAACAATTTTGTTGAAAAATCTCTTAGCCGATTTTGCCCTAATCTGAGAAGAAAACGTCTTTCTAGGTATTTTCCACTAAAAGCTTCTTTCTTCTTCATCTTTTTGAACATCAAAATAGACCTAAAAAAATTTGGATCTAACTTTAGGAATAAGGATATTATTGCCTCTATTGAGAAGTTTAGGTTTCAAACTAATAGAGAAAGTAACAAGGGATGGGGGGATCCATCAGATTGAGCCCTAAAACTAGAGGGTGGATCCCTAGTGTCCATCTCTGGTAGAGGGAAAGTATTTATTCTCATAAAAGAAGTTTTTCTCCTGTTATTACCAAGGAACCTTAGGGGAGAGAAAGGTTGCCTCAGACCCCTAAGAATGATGCCTTTAATATGATAAGTGCAAAGGGTCTGATATTTGTTAATGGTCAGCAGTCAGGAGAGCACATAACTTAAATGCTTGTCAGAGCTAAACATATAAGTCTACTAACCTCAGGCTTTATCTAAGGTCAATTTGAAACTGCAGCCCCTTTTTGTATGTATATATTAGGGTATTCCTTCCCTCTACATGGATTTGTGAGGAAAGTTTTTAGATACTACAAGTTGGGTCCACATTAGTTGCACCTTAATTGGTGGATAATCTTATCCGTTTTTTATAAGTTTCTTAGGCTTGTCAAAATCGAGCCTACAATTAATTTCTTTAGAACCAGTTACCATCTGGTCGCTAGCATCGATGGTGGTAATAATATGCGTTGGCTCTTTACCTTTGCCAACAAACCCACATAAGCCATGAAGTGAACCTTGTGGAGCAAGCCTATGCATGTCAAGAAATTAAAAGGGGTGACTGATAATTAGGTATACTAGGCTAGTCATCCTTAGATATAGGATGCAATATATTTGGGGTTCTTTCTATTATTGAAGGGTACCTCCCTTGTTTGAGCTCAGATAAGAAGAAAATATGCATTGTGTTGACATCAACCTTAACCAAGTATAACATCAATAGGATGGAAAAGAGGATTACCAAACCATGTTGCAAAGTATATATCTTATCCCTTGTTTTTTATGCCTCTAGGTTTATTATTGACTTCTTTCACTCTTTTTTGCAGGATTAATAGTTGAAAGAGAATGAGAAACTTTAGCAAGGTCTGTAAATAAGAGTTCAAGAAAAGGATCTTCATCTCTTAACTTAAGTGGAGACAAGACTAGAAAAAAGATGGAGGATGATCATTGTATATGAACTTTTTATTCCTAAGCTCACTTTTTTTTTAGGAAACAATAGCAAAAGCAAAGACTCCCGCAAAATAAGGGAAACTGGGGGTCAAACAAATCTTTGTCTTTATGAATACTAGTATTCCAGCCTCACCTATAAAGGCTCCTATGATAACAATTCTTCTGCCTCCACTCTCAATCTTGCTTGTAGAGACTATAACTGATGGGTTCTCTATATGGAATGTTTTTAAGAACATAAAACATAGGTTTAGGAGTGCTTTTTCAGCCTCGTTCTTGGTTGGGCTCCCTTCAATTTCCCCATCCTAATCAAGAAGGAGAGGCAAGTCATGGAGACTATTATTGGTAGGAGGTTTGGCTTTAAAGAGGCTCGCCTCAAAGTGGTAAAACAGTTAGAGAGTATTCTCACCATTCCTTTAAAAATCTTGATGATGACTTATTAGAGCTACAACTGTCATCTAGCCCTTATAGAATGAATGAATTTTAATGTAAGGAACTCTCCCGTTTGAACTTTTTAGTTTAGTTTTATAACTATCATTCCTAACAATCTTGTCTTTAGCAGACTTTTATGATTTGCGCCTATTCCAAGAAGCACTAGATGGCCAAGAGGAAACATGTAAAAAGGAACATTGCCAAACATAGGGCAGACCAAACTGCCCTCTAACAGCTAAGGGAGGAAAAAGGCTATAGTGGAGGATGAACTGAAAGACCTCAAGGTGGCCTACACCTCATTGAAGGATAGCCTTCAAGGTGTTGGGCTTCAATGAAAAATAGCTTTAGGTGGCTTATAGTAAAGTTTATGCCCTGAAATAGAGGAAACTTGATGAGAATGACACTCAAGATAGTTTGAGAGTCGAGCTCTTCCCTATCAGGGAAAAAGTCCAGAGCTCTCAAGTGTGGCTATAGGCTCTAAGAAATTCTCCTGGGAGTTCCAAGAGCTTCTTGAAAGGTCTACAGCTTTATTCGAGATGGTTGGGGATAAAATCTTCCTTACCATATCAAACATCTACTTTTTTAATCAATCAAAGGAATGTAGATGGACTTTGGTGTTACCTTCCATCCAGTGCATATGCTAAACTTTGCTGACAAGTTCCCTATTATGGTTGCAGCTGTCCAACATGGAGAATATCTAGCTAAGAAGTCTTGTAAGGTTTATCTTTATGTAATGTTTATTTTTTATATAAACTACATTTTTATTTTTTATTTCTATGTTGACTCGTGGAGTTTGTATAGGTCTAATGCCTATAGCAAAAATTTCATATATGATCCAAAACCCTTATAAAAAAAATTTAAAGTTTGTATGTGTCCAATACTTACATTTATAAAAATATTTATGAGGAAATCCTCTAAATAGTTAGTATGGGTTTAATGCCTATACCAACACCCCTACTCTGAAAAATATATAAATTTTCTAAGTTTGGAAATTGAAGTTTAAAGTTTACCTAACCTTAGTAGGATTCGACCCCCACCTGGAACCAAGAGGAAAGAAGAGGTTGTCGGTAGGTCTTTGTCTAAATGAATCCTTGACAACTATGTGAGATGCCCTTGGGCCTTTCATTGAAATTGTTGTTACTTCATTAAGAAGATTAAGTCAAATCCTTTGGAGAGTTTAGGGCTATTTCCCTAAGGATATCGTGTCAATCTTTGCTAATATGAGTTGTGCAATCGCACTACAAAGACTATGTTGATCTTTACCAAGGTAAGTTGTGCAAATGTATTAGTTAGACCGAGTCAATATCATCCTTTGTAAGTTGGGGCTTTTTCCCTAAGGATATCATGTCAATCTCTGACAATGTGAGTTGTGCAATCGCACTAGGAACACCGAGTCAATCTCATCCTTGATGAGTTGTGCAATCACAATATAGAGACCATATTGATCCCAGTCAAGGTAAGTTATTCAATCACACTAGGGAGACCAAGTCAATCCCATCATTGCTGAGTTGATGAGAGGCCCTTAGGCATCACCTAGAGAAAATGAAGAACATTGTCATTCTGAATAAGTCATTCATATAGAAAAAATTTACATTCGTAGTCACTGACTGTGGTACATTCTTATTGCTTTCTAAGGTATAGTCAACTCTATGACTTAGTTTTTCATTTTCTTATTGCACGTAGTTGAGCCTATAGATGTTGGGTCCCAACTCGCCAGATCTACATGTACTTGGGTTCAGCGCATAGCTAAGCTCAAGAATGTTAGGTCTGGTAGCTCATCAAACTCACATATACTTAGGCTCAACGTATAGCTGAGCCCAAAGACGTTGGGTCTAGCATCTCGTCAGGCTCACATGTCCTTAGGCTCAGCACATAGCTAAGCCTCGGGACATTGGGTTATCACCTTGTCTTTGCTCCTTTTAAACATGGATTTAGTAAAATTAAAAAAAAAAAAACTCAATCACCTCAAGAATTTATTGATCACTAAGACTCGGAACATTATTCATTATAATAGTATAATTACAAAATTATCTTTAAACAAAAATAAAAACCTTTAAACTAGGCACTGAAGGCAAGTTATCTTTTCACCATTACACAATTGTCTTTTACAAATTGTATGGGGTTAGATCGATCATTTTATCTATTGTATATAGTAAATTGACTAATTTAACCCTAGAGTAAAATAATATAATGTTTACTACTCAAGGGTATTTTTGACTTTTTAATTTTTTAGAATAGTATAATTACTTAATGCCCTTAAAAATAAAAACAATATAACACTCACCCAAAGGTTTTTTTGTCATTTTATATTGGTTTTATTAAAAATTTCAAGGGTTAAGGGCATTGTTGTAATTTATATTAATTAAATATGATTTAAAAACAATACATGCCTGTGCGGGGCTATCCACCCCTCAAACACCACCTTCCAAGGCGGTGTTTGAAAGGTCTCAGCGCCCCCAACGCAAAAGGATGGCACACGCCCCTAACACGCATCAGGATTAACAACCATTTTGTTTTTTCTTTCTCCTCACATCGAAATCCATGCTAGCCCCTTCAAAAAATCAAACTAACCCTTGCAATTTATTTTCCCTTCACATTTGGTCCTTGTCCTTTTGATTACTCTTTTTTAAAATTTAAATAAGCCATGAAATTATAATTTTTTTTCAATTTCACCCCATTATATTTTTAATCTTTCAAATTTGGTACCTATTCTTTTTATTACTATTTTTCTATTTTTAATAAGTTATAAAATTACAATTGTTTTCCAATTTCAACCACCTTTCATTTTTTAAAAAAAAAAATTGGTTTTTATTCTTTTTATTGCTATTTATTTTGTTTGGGATCTTTTTTTAGGTTTTTTTTTTTTTTTACAATTTCATCCTTCATGTTTTTTTTTTCTTTCAGACTTGATCTCCATTCTTTTTATTGCTATCTTTTTTTCTTAGGCAAGTTTTTTAATTTTTTACGATTTCATCCTTCAAAATTAAATTGGTTAAGAATTAAGAAGTTTCTTGATTGAACCTGGTTCAAGGATTTCACGGGTTATTAGTTTTAGAGATTAAATCGGGTTTAGAAGGTTTGTCTAGGTTGACTTGTTTTTTTTTTTTTTTGCTTTTCAAAAGCTAATGCTTTTTTTATTTTTTACCTTTTTTTAGATTTTTGCTTTATTATTTTTTATAGTTTGTCTTCTGTGGTATTAGTCTCGGGTTCATGACCAGAGTCACCGGTTTTAAAGGTTAACATGAGTTGTGAGTTTTCTTTTGTTTTTTTTCCCTTTATTAAATTGATTTATTTCAATTTCATCCTTTAACATTTTCATTTATTTGAAATTGGTTTTCATACCTTTATTTTTCTTTTCCTTTCCTTTCTATTAGGTTATTTTTCTTAGGCAAGTTAACTAAATTTTTATTATTATTATTATAGGGTTAATCTCAGGTTCATAACCAAAATCATCGATCTCAAATGTTAACGCAAATTGATCTTTCAACATTTGATTTATTAAAAATTAGTCTTTGTACTTTTTTTCATTTCCTTTCTTTTAGGTTATCCTGATCATTTTTCTTATAATTTCATCCTCCATAGGTTTTTTCTATCAAACTTGATCTTTATTTTTTTTATTGCCATCTTTTTTACCTTTGACAAGTTTTCTAAATTGATATTTTTTTTCATGATTTCATCATTCAAAATTAAATTAATATGGTTCAAGGATTTCACGATTTCCATGATCGCAGGGCTTGCGAGTTAACCCAAAAACCACTCATATTTTTTTCCATTACTTTTTTAAATTAAATTTTTTTTTTATTTTTATCCTTCGACATAAGTTATTTGGTAATTGAGTTTCATAAAATTATTCAATTTACTTTCGAACTATGTCACCTTGGTATAACAACTGCGTCACAGATTTATATCTTAATCCAAATGAGCTCGGATCAAGTTTTTTTTTTTTTTACCTCTTTCAAATTATATATTTTTTTATTTTCATTATTCAACATATTATTTACTAGAGATTGAGTCTCACCTTTTTTATTTTCATTTTATTTGTGGAGTTATCATGTTTTCATTTAATTTATTAGGAATTGATCTTCGAACTTTTTTTCTTACGTTTATTTCTATGAGATTATTTCAATTTTATATTCATAGTCGCAAAGTTTATAAGTTAACCTGGTTTAATTGGGTTTTTCTTGTTGTCCTTTTTTAATTTTTTTAATTTTTTTCTTCATTATTGAATTGTTTCATAATTCGAGTGGGCTCAAATCAGGTTTTTTTTTACTTTTTTTTCTTTGTTATTTTATTTATTTATTATTGTATTTTTAAAATTATTTTATTTAAATTTCTAATTAAACCAAAAACTTAGATTTTTTAAAAAATATTTTTTTTTATAGCGGACACAAATCTAGTAATGTATCTAAAACTCCTTTTCAACTAAGCGAATTTTTGGCACTATGCTGATCATGTTTATCCGTTGAAAGTTAGTATTTGGGTGCTTTTGGAAATGAATAGGCAGAAGTAGGCACTATGCCAGATATGAACCTTATAGGGTGCAGAATAGCTTAGTTGGTCTTCCAATTTAAATATGATGATTTTATATTAAACTATTTTTACCGCATTACTTTATTTTCTGAATTATTAATATTATTAAAATTATATTAATTATTTATTTTTCTATTTAATAATATGACTTATATTGGTTTAATATTTATTTTATTTGAAAAACACTCAAAAACGTTTATTGGAATATTTCTACAATTGTTTTCTCAATATTCCAATGAAAAGATTTTGATTGAAAAGTTTTATTAACAAATATATATATTTAAAACAAATTCAACAAATATTTAATAAAAAGTTAAAATGATATGTCTATTTAAATCTCTTTAAAATGCTTATATTTTATGTTATTTTAAATAAATATAAAGGTCTTGTAACAAAAACAAAAGGTGATTTTTAAATTAAAAAAATGGTCAAGATTGTTAATTCAATTATATATTTTATTATTTAATTTTAAAAATAAAAATTATAATAAATTATCAACAAGTTATCTAACCTATAAAGTCTTAGATCATCAGACCATGAGTCATCAATGCATTAGTGTTTTTGCGTTATACTATGGGCTAGATTTTTTTAACATAAAAAAATACCTAAATAATGATAGTGTTTTTAAACAAATAGAAAAAATATGGGATTAATGTCATTGATTCTACTAAATTCAATAAGTTTAATTAATTTAATAATATGATTATAAAAAAAAAATTAACAACACTAAAAAAACAAAACAAAAATTACAATAATGAATCGAAAAAATAAATGCTTGCCAATATTATAAAAGATATTCTTTAAATATTTTTAAAATATTTCAACAATCTTATCTAATAACAAAACAAAAAATGAATGAGAACTCGAAAAACTCACAAAGAGAAAAAAAGAAATTTGAAGCTAAATTACCAACAAATCAAATGTTAAAGGATAAATCGGGAAAAAATCAATATTAAAAAAAAAAAAACTCAACTCGAGTCAATATGCTAAATTTACAGCCTAATCATGAGACCGAGATAACCACATATAAAATAAATAGAATAAAAAAATATAGGTCAACTCTCAGACAAACTAAATGATGAAATGTAAAACTAAAAACAAAATCAATTTAAAAAATATTAAAACAACCCGAATCAACCTAAGTTATGAGATCGTAATAACTTCTCCCAAAAAAAACTAGAAAAAGTCATTAAGCTTAAGGCCCAATAACCTAATTTTGAAGAATAAAATAAAAAAAAAATTTGAAAAAAAAAAACAGAAATCAAATCAAGTTAATTTTCAAAACCTGTGACTAGGTCATGAGACCCGAGATTATCATATAAAAGACAAACATTAAAAAATCATGAAGCAAAATCCTCAATCATCCAAATATTGAGAGATGAAATTGAAATAAAAATCAAGAAAATGATTAAGAAATAGCAATAAAAAAAAAACCAAATCCGGTATAAAAATTAAATAAAATAAAATAAATCAAGAAAAAAAATTTAAAAAAATAGCAATAAAAAAATAAGGATCAAATTGAATACAAAAACTAAATGAAATCAAACGCTAATGGTTGAAATTGAAAAAAAAAATTAACTTCAAAAAACATTAAAAGCAAAATAAATAACAATTAAAATAATGAGGACCAAATTTTATACAAATACAAATTGATAGGACAAATTTAATTTTTAAAATGACATGTGCGAAACCCTAAGCCAGGAGAAAAGATAAAGGGAGGGAAAAAATAGTATATGGAAGCCACACTATTAATCTTTTGCCAACACACATCCTAGAAGAGCTCAGTGCACTACTCCCAGCATCACCACGGAAGCTGGTGTTTGGTCGTAAAGAGATGTCGCACTTGGCACGCATATGCCAGTCACTTTTGTTTTTAAATAATATTTTATATTTATTAAAATATTAAATTATCTCTTAGTTAACTGATTATAACTAAAAAAACTAGGATAAAAATACAAAAAAAAAAAATCCTAGATGTTAGTTCAAAAACTTTTGTTGTTAAGGATGATTTAATCATTTTACCATGTTTTAAAAAGTGAGAATTTGAAAAGGCTTGTTGGTGCCGGTTTATAAAATCTCTTTTAATGATAGTTTAGTTATTTTATAGTTTTTAAAAGATCGATTTGTCCCTGATCATTCTGATATTGATCAATTAACCTTTTACAAAAACTGTATTATCCCCAATAATCAAGTTCAATAATTTTTTTATTGAAATGGAAAAATAACTATTACATTATTCCAACTCATGGTACGATAAGTTTAGGTGTGCAATGAAAGACTGAACATTTTTAGTTTTTTTTTTAATAACTTAAATATTAAAATTAAATTATATCACATGTATTGGTATTAATGAATTAAAAAGATCTTTTTAGTTAATAAAATAAAAAATATTTTCAATATCAAACTTTGACTCAGCTAGATCTTGACTAGATCATCCGAGTTTCACCAAATCAATGTCTTAATTAATTTAATTACAAATATTATTTGATGGTGATCAAGCTATAAATAGTAACATCATACACTTTTATCCTATTAACTAATATATTATATCATCTTTTAATTTTG
>Ga0325402_1005327_pt1 | contig 12029 bp, 13 predicted proteins | sample PopdelMetagenome_22_FD_207212 | JGI IMG/M metagenome (GOLD analysis project Ga0325402, IMG submission 207212) | Populus deltoides microbial communities from Bellville, Georgia, United States - Xylem-PdKOR-R3 | ecosystem: Host-associated > Plants > Phyllosphere > Stem > Wood/Secondary xylem...
GATAATATAACTGCACAAAAAGGGGTTTAATTAGTCTCACTTACAGCAAGTTTGACAGTTCATTAATTAATCTGATCGAATAAACCATATAATTCCCCAGTTGACACCTATGTCTCTAGCTAGGTAGAAAATAATCTTGTGGAGGATGCTGATAGACGCAGCTGATTCATGTAGAAATGTGCAGATTCCTGTGTCTCTAGGTAGAAAATGAAATCTGGTCGCATGTTGGCTACACGCAAAGCAAAACTAGCTACTAGCTAGGAATGGACATACTATGTATGTATTGACGATTGGGCTAAGAATCACCTCAACACGTTACCCGGGAGGTTTTGTATCTAGATTTGCCGTCGAGCCCGTCTAGTACTGTAACATTGTTTGAGTTTTAAAGTAATTTTAGCTTGGATTTGGAAATAAATTGAATTTTTTTTATTTTTTAAAATTTATTTTTAAAATTAGCACTTTAACACGATGTAAAAACATTAAAAATTTTAATTGAAAATAAAAAATTTTAATTTTTTATAAAACACAAAATTAAACATACTCTTGCTAGCGAAAGATCCTCTTGCAGTACTTGAAACAATAAAATATATATATATTTATAGGTTTGGTCAAGCAAGGGGCCGGCGTGTCATGGTCATTTTATGTTGGTTTCCACCTAGAATGAATGATCGTACGAGCTAAAATGATCATGGCCGGCCGGCCGGCCCCTTTGTTTGACCACAAGGAGTGTGTAGCTAAAATGATCTACATAATTTGTGAACGGTTTTTGGTTTTGCAAAGAGAATCGATTTTAATTGATAATTCTTGTGTCGACGTAGACAATTTGTGTCTATATAAGTACAAATATGAAACATTTTCACCTATACGCATATTTTAATCACAATTTTGTATTTTTAATTAGATGTTTGAGAGTGTGGTACGATTGTTTTTCATTCAGAAATATATTAAAATAATATTTTTTATTTTTTTTAAATTATTTTTGACACAGTACATCAAAATAATCTGAAAATACAAAAAAAAAATTAAAGTAAAGAAAAAAATAAAATAAAAATTAATTTTTTTAAAATAAAAAAACAAACATAAACATAATCCTATTAATTTAATTTTTGTTTTCTTTTGGTGTAGATTCCTGAAAACCAAATGAAAATAACCGAGTAGTAAGAACCTTCCACGACTCATGCTTAGATGATTCGCAGGAAATCATAACAATCAATTCCTATCTCAAAACCAAGAAACTAATATAAAAAAAGAGAAGGGGAAACAGGGGATCATTTGTCAAAAAAAATAATTAAATTTGGAGTGACTTTTTTCTTTTCTTTTTTCACACACTTAGATTTCAGTCTCTTAAGTATAAAATAAGTATTAATATTGGTCAGTGGTTGTTGCACCCAGCCACCCAGCATAACTAGCTCAGCCCAGACCCATAGGCCTAGCATAGCAGGCAAACCTCGCAGGCCTGCTTCGTTTTAAACTTTTTTTTTTTTTTTGGGTTACAAGGAGGGGATAAAGCCCCAACGACGAAATTATGTCAATTCCACATCAAAGAAAGACAAAGCAAAGTAAAACGCCACCTCTATCTTCAAACAAAAATCGAATTTTGTTGACCAATCAACAACTCTAATAGCCTCTGTCTACTCTGCAATATTTTGGAAAAAAAAAATAAAACTCATCTAATTTATTTATCCTTAAGTTTTGTTTGTTTTCATTCAAGAACTAACATGATTGTTTATTGATTAATATTTGCAATATATAGAATACCATGCTTTCTAGAAGCTAGCCATTAGACAGGGTGGTTGACTGGTGTCTAGGCGATTTTAAGACATCCCTGTTTTCAAGCTGGGTGGTTCGATCACTTTCCAATCATAATATGTGGTTTTTGACGAGTATTAGAGCTGGAAATGAGTTGACAATACGGGGGAGGCAGCGCGGTGGCACCTAGCTGGCTCCATATTCGTTGTTTTAAGACACTAAAACTCCCTGATAAAGACACGGCTTTAATTTTGGATAAGCCATTAGAGCAAGAATGAAAAAGACAAATGTCAGTGAACTATGACATGATTAAAACTTAGCTAGTAATTATTTTAAAATCAATTAGTGGTCTTGTCCCAATGCGTAAGCCACCAAATAATCTAGGATGCAATGTTTGGACTGTTAAAACTATACCCATTCCCCCGGAGCATCTGGTCCCCTTGCTTATTTGGCGAGATCATGTTCGAAGCACTGGTGTTGAGTTAGGTCTAGAGCACCATGGGTCTGTCGGACAGGTTCAGAAAGCTCGAAGATTGATCTCAAATAGGTCTAAAGTGCCTAGATATCGATCGGCCATGGTTCGGATCCGTTAATTGAAAAACATGAGATCCGATGCCTCAAGCACGTGTAGGGTGCTTAAGTGTTAGGTCAAACTAGGCCAAGTTCACTGCATGTTGAGCCTATATGAGGCTAGGTTTTGTTATGTTTGGTGCGTAACACAGGAGGTAAGAGCAGGACAAGGGTTCAAGGGTTGGTTCAGGTTAGGTCCTGGACTCCACCAAGAGTTATGTGGTGCTGACTTGAGGACTTTAAGTGGTCGAAGGGAGGCTACACCATGTCTAAGGCACTCAAGGTTCAAGCTAGTTCTTTGATTCTAGATGTCGAGTTTGTATTTGATCTGAAGGATCGATAGTTGGGATAAACCTTGATATTAGAAAGTATTTCATGTCTAAGGTGCAGGGATCTAAGCTAGGCTAGTTTAGCCTTGATAAATTAAACACAGCATTAAGTAAAAGATTTAATCAGGGTTTTCGAATTTCTTGATTAAACTTCTAAACTATAAAGAAAATTTGTTTAACATCTTAGATTGAACCTTTAATTGTAGAGAAAATCAATTTAATCTATCTAAAATTTAATAACTTACAAAAATTGTTATGAAAATAACACACAATAATGATTACATAGCAGCCAAACTAATATAAACTAAAAAACATTCAAAAAAACTAGAAAAGTAAAAATATAAAAAAAATTCAAAACAACATCTTCTTGATCTAACCTTAACTAACTAGATATAATGCCCAACCCTATTCGGATCTAGGCACAGAGAACATTGTGGCAAAATTCAAACCTAATTTTAAGACTAGATCAAAAGTTTTAGTTTTTTAGTCATATAAGAAATTTGATGCATTTAAATTTTTTTAAATTTTAATTTTTTTATATAGTATATAAACATATTCATTAGACTTTACAAAAAATTCAATATTTATCTTCATATATCTTAATTATTTTAAAATGAAATTGCGTCAATTAACCCACTTATTTGTAATGACAAATACATCATATTTCATGGATCTATAACATTTAAAATAGAGTTTGGAATGCTAAATTGAAGACAATTTTGAAGGCATCAATCTAACAACTAAAAAGATTGAATGTTTTTAGGCATGCAAAGATTTTGGGTCTTCCATAACATGGGGCACATGTATAAACTAGTGTTGATCTAAAGTTACTAGGTTCAGACATATCTTGACTTGATTCCTAAGTAACTTTTCCTTAATTTTAATTTCATTGCATTACAATATAATTATACAGCCAGAAAAACTAATACAGTGGACGATTCAATTGCATTAAATCATATTTCTTATATTACAATACATCGTTCTACACATGTTTATGGCAATGACCAAAACGTAAGACTTTTTACTCCGAGATCGCTCGCTCGCTCGCTCGCTCGCTCCCGTTCATTCCATGAGGATTCTCCTCGTACGATCCTTTCTTAAACAAAGATAAAAAAAAAAAAACCTCCGTCAATCCTGCCATTGTCTCTTTCCTCCTACTTACGAGTTACGTGCCCTTTGCTTGGCATCTCCATTCAGTCAACACAAAATTCCAATGGTCTCCACCGTCGTTCATTTCTGCGAAACCGACAGATACTGAAAAAAATCTCACTTATGACTTGCCCTCTCATACCAAATCCTGTGACTCACACGAAGAAACACCAAATTCTCTCTCTCTCTCTCTAGCCTCTTCAGCAAAATAGAGCTCCTAAATCCTGCCCACCCGCCCCACCGCAACCCGAACCCGAATTCCCATTCTGTGGGGTTCGGTTTCGGGCCTAACGGGATGTTGAGCTCTCAGTTGCCGGACATTGCGGAAGAAAGTAGCAGCGAAAGAGTTTATGTGGCTTTAGGGAATTCTATAGAGAAAGCTGTGAGCTTGCTCAACTGGGTTTTAGAAAGCCTGGGAACCAGACAAATTTGTTTACTTCACGTTCACCGTCCTTCTCCTCTGATACCTACTCTCTGTAAACTCTATCTTTCTTGCTTCCTTTCTTTTTTTGTTTTTGGTCTATGTACTGTACTCGAATCTTGAAATGTTTGCTGAATTCAATTTATTTCTTGTTTTGTTTTCAAATCTTGTTGTTTTTCACTTGTTGGTTTATTTTTAGAAAGTTTCTTGGATCCAAGATGAGACTTTTCTTCATTCTTTAATTTACTGTTAATTTTTGTTAGGATTTGTTTTTTAATTTGCTTTACGACTAAGATATGTACTTTGATTTCCAGTTATATAGGAGTATATAATCACATCTTTGAGATTTTTATTGTAGTGGGGAAGCTTCCAGCTAGTCAAGCAAATGCTGAAGTAGTGTCCGCATTTAGAAGGGAGGAGAATGAACGGACGAAGAAACTTTTTGATTATTACTTGATCATTTGTCGTAGAGCAAAGGTGTGTTATCTCCCAGATCAGATCTCTGTACATGTAGGTGAATGATATTTTAATTTTGCCTGGAAAGTGATTTTGATGTCACTGAACTGTAAGCGAGGACACTACTCTTCCTGATCTACTTCTGCTGTTAAGAAATGCAGCTTTGCCTTTGACCCTGCTGTCAAGCTTAATTTAATAGCAACTTGATTTAACTGTATTACTTTTATGAATCTGCATGTAGAGTAACTAGTTGAATGATTCTTCATTTCAGAAATTTGTTTTCTTTGCTAATCATCTGAGGGAAAATGTTCATTGTGCAGGTTGAAGCAACTATTGTTACAATTGAAAGTGACCAAGTTCATAAGGGAATTGTAGAATTGGTGAACAGACATGGTGTCAGGAAGCTTGTTATGGGGGCTGTAAAAGAAAAGTAAGCAGACAACCAGTATTATCACAATCACTTATTCCAGCATTTCGGTGATCTCCATTAAGTGTTTCTTTCGTGAAATACTTTTGTTGATTCTAGCGGTGCAACAACTGTCTTTGTGCGTAGTTTCATGTTTGTTAAATCTGTAAGCCATGCACCGATAGATTTGAAAGTAAAACTATAACACATCATCATCTCTCAAGAAAAATATACATTCTCTGTCAAAGACCACTCTTTTTTTGAATGTTACTTCAGAACAGGAGAGTAATACCTTACTTATCATCTTGCCTCTGTAGCAAATTTCATCAGCAGTCTTGTATTTCTTGGCACAAACTTTCTTTTACTATCTGTTTTACATGCTGGAGCATTATGCTCTACTGGGAGCTTTAGATGTTCCTTTCTATATTCAATACTATTGGTTTGATACAGTTGTATGAAGGTCAAAAAGAGCTCCTGCAAAGAAAACTATGCTGCGAAACATGTCCCCTTGTTCTGTGAGATATGGTTTATCAACAAAGGGAAATGTATATGGACAAGAGAAGCTTCTGAAAATTCAAATCTTCTCCAGGGTTCATTTAGTTCAACAAGTAGCAGCTGTGCTTCAGGATGCACTTCCACTGAAATGAGAGTGTCTTCAGGTTCTGATCCAAAAGTGGAGGAAGAAAGCTCATATTCTCACATTGAAGAAGTGAGTTTAGAAGCAGAAGCTTTGGGGAATGAAGCATTTGAAGGGTTGTTGAGGTGCAAAACGTTGGAACTGGAAGCAATGGAAGCTTTCAGCAAGGTAACCACACTTCAGCATTCCCGGTTCATTTCTAGATTCGGTTTGTAGATCATGTGGCTGTTTCCTGACTCCTCAGAGTGTAAACTCTGGAGGAGACTGTAAATTAGTGGTCAACTCACTTTGTGCCCAGCATGTTCTGAATCTTCTGGGTTGAAACTTCATCATTCTTGTGCACCTCACACCAGAGGTCTGAATCAATTGTAAGGAAATAAGGTCAATTAGTCAGCAAGCAAAGAAAATTCGGGATGCCCTCCACACATTTTTCACTTTTATTTGTTGTGAAGTTTCGATTTTTTTTTTTAATCAGGCGAACAGATGAAAAATTGCTTAAGAAATAGACAGTAATGTTTCATGTTCTTTTTCAATTTGTTTCTATAGCTTTCCTTTTCAAATTACTTGCTGTAATTTTATACAAATTCACATCATGGAATCTGGCAAGTTTTCCCAAATATATTTTCTCGCCCTATCATTGAAAAATCTTAAAGTGCCTACATTTTTTTTTTCTCCGAGATGTTTATTTGGACTTCCAAGTTAGGGGAGTGTGCTAGCTATTTGAAGATTTAAGTAACATTTGATTGCAATAAAAAATAGGTACTCCTAGTCATTTCCCTGTGGCTAACTTTGGTACATGCTGTATTGGTTCTTCATTGGAGAGAATCTAATTACTTTCTTCTTATCAGGTCAAAATCTATGAATCTGCTCTTGTACATGAAGTTCAACTTAGAAAAGAAGCTGAAGATGCACTCAATAATACAATACAGGATCAAGAAAAGCTATTGAAAGAGAAAGATGAAGTAGCTAGAAAGCTAGAGAGAACCATGAGAAATGTTGCTCTTCTGGACATTCGTGCACAGGAAGAAAATTGCAGGTGTGAGGAAGCTTCTGGAGAATTAAAACTCATTCAAACATCCATTTTGTCTCTGCGGCAGGAAGAGCAGAGGATCCGACGGCAGAAAATGGAAGCTGTGCATTGGCTTGAGCGGTGGAGAAGCTCTGGGCAAGCAGGAACTGCAAACTGCAATGGTTTTCTTGGAATCACTGAAGAGTTGCCTGAATTAGCAGAATTTTCTTTGTCTGATTTGCAAACTGCTACGTGCAACTTCTCTGAGAGCTTCAAGCTTGGTCAGGGAGGTTGTGGTCAAGTTTACAAGGGTGAAATGTTGGGTAGAACTGTTGCTATAAAGAGGCTGCATCCAAATAACATGCAAGGGCAATCAGAGTTTCAAAAGGAGGTTAGAGATCTTTGTAACTCTCTCTCTTTCTGTCTATGCAGAGAGAGATATCCCATATAGTTATTTGGATGTATCACTACTAATCCTTTCAATGCCTTACTCATGCCTTGAGTGTCCGTGGGTATTTGACAATTATTTGGACTATTCACTATTCGAAATGATCTTCATACTTTGATGTTTGGGATGATCGGCAAACAATATGCAGTATTTAACGAGACACATGTTAAACCATCTGATTTGGAATCTAGAATTTCCCAGCACCATTTATCTCACACAATATCTCTGAAATAACCTTTAGTATTTATTTAAGCAGGTCCAAGTTCTTGGCAAACTACAGCATCCTCATCTGGTGACTCTGCTTGGTGCGTGTCCAGAAGCATGGTCTCTTGTGTATGAGTACTTGCCCAATGGGAGCCTCCAAGACCGCCTTTTCCAGAAAAACAACATTGCCCCCTTGACATGGAAGATTCGAACACGTATTGTTGCTGAAATCTCAAGTGCCCTTTGCTTCTTGCACTCTTCCAAACCTGAAAAGATTGTCCATGGTGATCTGAAACCACAAAACATCCTGCTAAATTCTGAACTTAGCTGCAAGATATGTGAGTTTGGAATTTGCAGGTTGGTAACCGAGGATAGTCTTTATCAGCCAAGTTTTCATTGGAGCACTATTCCAAAGGGTTCCTTTCCATATACAGATCCAGAGTTCCAAAGAATTGGAGTCTTGACACCGAAGTCTGACATCTATGCCTTTGGAGTAATCATTCTACAGCTACTCACCGGTAAGCCTCCTGCTGGATTGGTAGGTGAGGTGCGTAGAACAAGGAAATTAGCCTTGATTTTGGATCCATCAGCTGAATGGCCAATGATTGTGGCAAGGCGATTGGTGGATTTGGCCTTGCAGTTCTGTGAATTGAGCAGTAGGGGTAGACCAGACCTAACACCTACACTGGTAAGGGAATTGGAACATCTGCATGTTTCAGAGGAGAGACCGGTGCCATCTTTCTTCTTGTGCCCTATTCTTCAGGTAAGATGGCACGCATTTATAATGAAACTGAGAATAACATGATTGTAGACCACGTTTTACACTACAGAGACACCCTTTCTCCCCCTTCCCCATATTCTTTTTCCAGCAATTATTTCATTTTCTAGATATTCACATGCAGTGGCTTGGCTTAATCAGCGCATACAAGCTCCTTGTCATTTTGAAGTTGAAAAATCAGTCCTGCAAAGTGCAGTTTTTAGCAAGCATTCTGATTACCACAGAGCAGGGTATTTTGCTCAATTTGTCTTACATATCAAATGGTTTTCTTTCAGGAAATAATGCACGACCCTCAGGTGGCAGCTGATGGGTTCACGTATGAAGGAGAAGCCTTGCGTGGATGGCTGGCAAATGGCCGTGAAACATCTCCAATGACCAATCTGAGATTAGATCACTTGCATCTCACTCCCAACCATGCATTGCGTCTTGCCATTCAAGACTGGCTTTGTAAATATTAGAATCCCATGCATTCAGTTATATTGCGTGTTAATCATGTTTGTATAGATCGCATTCTAGGCTATCCTTGCTTCACCGTGTATAGATGATAGAAATAGCTGCATGAAACATAGCGGTTAGTGTTTTAGATGCTGCATTGGTTGAGTTAAATTCGGCTGTTCGATTATTTGTACAAAATTGTTTCAGCCAAGTGAATGAAACCTGAAAACCATGTGTCATTCGAGATGGATATGTATGGATGTCTGAGAAATTTGAAGCTTCTAACTAGAAATGCTAGTCTTTTTGAGGCAAACACTAGCCATTGTGCTAGGAGACTGTTAAAATTAATACATCTCTAACAAGTATCAAGTCTTGATCAAAAGCAAAACCGTTCATAAGCGTTCACAAAATGCTAAAGAAACACATCTTATCTCAGTATATATTAGCATAATAGAAATTCAATGCTCGCTGTGTTTTCCGTGGGTTACAGAATTGTACAACCGGCAACACGTATAACAGGAACAAACCTTGGCCACTGACTAATGCACAAAGAAATTTGCAGACGCAATGTCTACTAGAATGAAATCCTAAAATCCTTGCAGGATTTCATCTCTTGCTCAAAGGAGGGAAGCAGTGGTTTGGTTCTCGGCGTCACTAAAGGGGTGGTTTTCCTCTATAATCCCTGGTTCATCTCTCCTGCCAACCAAAAGGGGATTTCCCTCTCCTGTGCCGTTCCATCGATGTAATTCTTCCTTCTTAGGAACCAAGTTTTCTTTGAGACTTGTTCCAGGTTTCTCGGGCATTTGGCAAACGTTGACGGTACTTTCCCAAGAATCCAGATTCGCCCTTTTCTTGGCAGACTCGGAATTTGTGTCCTTGTGTTGCACTGTTTGGATCAAAATTTCTTCTTTCGGGGATGAGAATTGATTTTCCCAGGAATCGTTGAACTGAGAATTACTTCTTGCAAATGTTCCGTTAGATGATTCCTGTAGAATGCCTTGCGCTGATGAAAACCTGTGGCATAAGCTCCCAAATCCCCGAATCTCTCTAGTCACCTTTCTAGCTCGCTCTCTCTCTTCTTTAAGAAGAGGTCCTTCTTCAAGCAGCTTCAAGATACTCTCTGATTTCTTTCGAACAGCGAGACCCCAGTTGAATCTGCACATATTTTTTGTTACTAGTGACGACAAAGACAAAAAAAAAATGCTGGTAGCTTATATATACATGTCAAGTCCATGAGAAGAAGATAAATATGAATACAAGCATAAATAGAATCACAGACCCTTTTTCATCTATACACTGAAAGCTTTCCATCTCCCTAATAACATCTTGGTCAATCTGAAACTCCCCTGCCACACTCTCTGGTCCATGAGTCAACAAGTGTTCAAGTACAATAAGGGAATTGTAAGAGGACCTCCAGTTCTTTCTCTCAAATCTCGAGAATCTGACTTGGCCGAAAGGTTCAAACATACAAAAGTATCCTAGTCAGGAAAGAGATAACAAGAAGGAAAATAAATCATGAAACCAGAAATGAAAACCTCTTGTGTAGAATCTCCACAATTCTCCAAAAATCATCGACTTCAAAAGCAGCCCTTGAAATGGATCCAAGGGTAGGGTTGTCTGGTGCCCATGGATTCCCACTTGTAACTTCTCCAGTCAACCTTCCAAATATTATTGAAGCACCACCAGGAAACGCATATAACCCAGATCAAAAAGACATACATGCTATGTCATATGAAACCCTTGTTGAAATAAATCACTACTAGACTACTAGCTGTTTAAAAGTTCAATCTATAAAATAACTAACATGAGCCTTACAGTTCTGCCGGTGTGACATCAGTGAGAGCTAGTCTGGCACTCTTAATCTTTTCCTTGAAGAAGAAAGAAGCTTGCTTCTTAAGTTCATGGAATGATGGTGTACCCATGTTGCTGCTGGTATTGCCTTTGCTTAAGATAAACATGATTCAGAATCGAGGGTCTGATGAGTTGAAGGGGGGAAAAAAATCAGAGCAGCTAAGAAGAGGAAAATTGGAAGCTATTTTTACATTAGGGCTATCCTTCCGATAATATTAATTACTTGATGAAAGAAAAAAACACTTGTGCTTACCAATACAACCCTTGCTTCAATACTAATCCAAAAAAGTAAATAATGTGGGACTTCCACTTGTTATCAAGAACAAGAAGTCAGACAAAAACTTGGATTTTTGGAGTGGACAAATTCAACATGACATCTGAAGTGAGGGAAGAAAATTAGGCCTCGCATTGTTAACAGCGATGCTTTCAAAGTAAAGATGCAAGGGTGAAAAGGATGTCTAGGTTTTGGATACAAAATAGATTTTTTTCTGTCTGCTATGCACCGCGGGTAAAGTTAAAGTTTTTTAATATAAAAAAAGATATTTATGTGATGGGATGATAACTCGAGTTAATTTGATAAATACATAAAGTAGATTAAAATATTTTATAGAATAAAATATAAAAAAAATAACAAAGCTTAAGGTTCAAAAACCTAATCTTAAAAGATGAAATTAAAAAAAAAATTAATTTAAAAGAAAGACTTCAAAGAAGAAAACAAGAGTCAACTCGGGTTTACTCTATTAACCTATCACACACGACATGAGATCAGGATTAAATTTTTTTAAAAAAATGAGCAAGAAAAAGGATCGAAGTTAAATAAATAAATAAATAACATTGAAAAAAACCGAGTCACCTTGAGTTAATCTGACTAATCTGCAATTCAGGATAACCTCGTAGAAAGAAAAAACATAAAAAATCAGAAAGCTCAAGATCTAATACTCTAATGTTAAATGATAAAATTAAAAAAATAAATAAATTAAAAAAAATTTAAAAAAATCCAAAACTACTTAGGTTAACTTTGACTAACTCGCAAATCGGGATAACCTATAAACTAAGAAAAGGATATACATAAAAAAAAATTTAAAGAATGAAAATCAAAATTAGATAAAAAATAAAATAAAATGTTGAGAGAATTTATTTTTAAAATAAGATAAAGATAAAAAAAAAGAGTAATTAAAATAATAAGAAGAAAACTTATAATAAATAAATACAATAACATATTATCAACTATTATTTTACTCGGAAACATAATTAGTAATCTTAACCAAACGGTTGCACAAAACGAAGTTAGTTGGAAAAATAGTAAATCCTTTGCATTTCTTTCTCATCTATTTTTATTACATTAATTGATTAGTTAGTGTCTTTACCAGTATTGCCGTGAATTTTTTCCTAGAAGTCTGCGTGGTTAAAACACCGAAAGTGCCCTTCTATTTTATTGGAACACGCTCTTTCTCATTCCTGTCTCTTTGTATGACTTCCTTGCAATTTCTTATCTCTTTATGCATCCTTGTAATTTTAATTTATTTAATTTAATTTAATTTATAATTTATATACAGCATCGCAGCAGCGATTATCCTCCTACATAAA
>Ga0325402_1005329_pt1 | contig 12026 bp, 7 predicted proteins | sample PopdelMetagenome_22_FD_207212 | JGI IMG/M metagenome (GOLD analysis project Ga0325402, IMG submission 207212) | Populus deltoides microbial communities from Bellville, Georgia, United States - Xylem-PdKOR-R3 | ecosystem: Host-associated > Plants > Phyllosphere > Stem > Wood/Secondary xylem...
TTCTGGGTTTATTATAAAAGTTCTTCAGGCATTTTGAATATTTAAAGGATTTTCGTATGGATATCTTTATCTAACGATCCATATAGATATGTTGTAACTACATCCATTAAACGCGTATCTAGAGTTTCTAAAACCATTAAACCAATAAAAAATATGAAAGTAATTGCATCTATAATTGAAGAATAAGTTTTCTTATAATTAATGTCAGGTCTTTGTGAGAAATCTTATACAACAAGTTGTACCTTGTATCAAACAATTTCATTGCTTTCATTTCATTTTCTAATGAAAACCCACTTATATCTAACATGAATGACATCTTTAGGTGTATAAACTATAGGTTCAAATACTTTACGTTTTGTAAGTGAGTTTAGCTTTGTTTGGATTGCTTCTTTCCATATTTCCCAATCATTTCTATGTTGACATTATTTAACAATTTATGATTCAATTTCATCATCACCTATGGTGATGTCAAAATCAACTTTAAATGAAAATAAATCATTTATGACAATTTTAAATAAGACAACTTTAAATACAAAATGAGATAACTTCGGGTTATTCCAAGTAATTATTTATTCTGCTTCAGGCACTAATTTTTCTTTTTTTAATGATAGGAAAATGTTCTCATCAAAATAATAATCTTAAAAACATCACTAGTTAAAGGTTCAAGGAATCAAATAATAGATGGAAAATCAAAACCAATATAAATTCTTATTCTATGTTATGGACTCATTTTAGTTCTTTGTAGGGGACGTTATAGGCATATATACCGCTCAACCAAAATTTCATAGATGAAATATATTTGGTGGTATACCAAAAAAAAGTTGCAAAGGAGAATATTTATAGTAAACACCTGGTTTAATTTTAACCAATGATAAAATATGTAATATAGCATATCCCCAAATAGATGTAGGCAATTTTGATTTTATAAATAATGGTCTAACAATTAATTAAAGGCGTTTTATAAATGATTCTGCTAGATTATTTTGAGTATGTCCATGAACAATAAGATGTTCAACATCAATTCCAATATAAATGCAAGAATTATTAAATGCTCGAGAAGTAAACTCACCAACATTATTCAATAAAATTTTCTTGATTGGATAATCAGAAAATCACATTTGTAGTATGATAATCTGTGTTATTAATCTAGTAAATGCAACATTTCGAGTAGAGAGTAAACAAACATGTGACTTTTTATTCGATGTATCAATTAATACCATAAAATATTTAAAAGGTCTGTATGGTAGATAAATAGGATCTCATATATCTCCTTGGATTCTTTCGAGAAAAGATAATGATTCTATAACAACCTTTGATGGATATAATTTGGTAATTAATTTACCTTGAGAACATGCAACGCATGAATTTTCACTGGATAAAAGAATTTTCAGATTCTTTTAAAGGATGCCCATGTGAATTTTCAATAATTCATCATATCATTATTGATCCCGAATGTCCAAGTCGATCATGCCAAAGCATAAATATTTTTTGGTCGGAACACTTCTAGTGTACAATACATTTGTTTCAATAGATTTCATGATTATGTAATAAATTCTAGAAGAGAAAGAATATACTTTTTCAAGTACAAGCTTCTAACACCAAGATAAATATTATGATCTTCAAAATCATTTTTATTAATAAAATTAGTCTCAACTGTATTTTGTTTTAAAGAGACTTGATATAAATCTGTAATATGTTTTGGCGTTCGCCAAGTACGAGATCATTGACCATGTATACCACACTTATGACACTTATCTTCAGGTTTATATAAATTCTTGCCCTTTTATTGTTTGGGTTCATTGTGTCTCCACTTCCTGTGGTATGATGAGATGCATTTTGAAGGATTATTTCTTCTGCTTTTTCATTTATTTTTTTCATATTTATACCCTGGGTTCTTTCTTAAATAGATTTTGAACTTAATTTTATCATATTTAGGATTTGTTTTAATTTTTATCACACATAAAGTATGAACATACTATTTTAATATTTTTTATAAACTTGTTTTAATAATTATAAAATGTTTTTTTTAAAGAACCAATGATTCCAATTAAAAAGATTGTGTTCACTTAGAACAAATAAGAAATACTTTAATAAAAAAAATTATCCTGATGAAAAATAAAATTCAAAACGATTGTATTTTTGAGTTTAACAATAATACAGAATAATTTTTGAGACCTAAACATTTTTTTATTTAAATTTTTTTGGTATCTCCATATTGCACCTCGGGTAATTGGTATCGATGGACCAAACTCATTAATATAATAAAAGCAAGGCATTGCAAAAAATAAACTAACAACAAATATGTTGTCATCTTATATCCCAAGTGTAATTAGCTTTTGTTTTTTATGCTTTTAAAAAATGTTTTTGTTTTGAAAAATTATTAAATTAATATTTTTTTAGTATTTTTTAATAATTTTAATATTGTTTTGTTTAAAATAAAAAAAACTAAAAAAATTATTTTTAAACATTTAAAAATAATAAATACTTTTAAAAAATATATTGCAACACAATATAACGCACTAAAAATTATGTTTCATGCTTTTCACGAGTGCAACTCGTAAACAAACATATTCTTTTCATAAAATTCAAACTTAAGAAATCAAATGTCGTTCGTTAACTGTAATAGAAACATAAAATTCCGCTACTGAATTATTACATAACTCGTAAAATAAAATAATCAAATCCAACCCCCTTGTTTCCTCCATAATTCCCGCCATTTGACACCTAATTTTTTTTTTTTACATAAACTCACACCGTTTTTACCTTTGATTCTGTAATGTAAAACTAGAAAAAGCAAGAACCTAAACTGAAATGGTAATTTCTGTATTTAAGCGGTAAGAATACACAGGCTTAGCCACACTGTACACACAAATGCTAAGAAAAATAAAAGAAAAATGGTGTGTATTTAATGGTGGTCAAAGATGGGCAAAAGAAGGGTAGCGTCTACAGAGAGATGCCATTGCCATCACTATCTCTCTCTCTCTCTCTCTCTCTCTATAAAGTTGGATGTGTGTGCAGTTAGTAGTTAGTGTAGACAAAAGCAAAAGCCGGCTTCTCGCTTCTTACATTCTATGCTCTCTCTCTCTCTCTCTCTGCCAACATCCTCCTCCCCTCTCCTCACCAGCAAGCAATAACACACACCCAAGAAAGTTTTTTATTTTTTTAAAAAGAAAATAAAGTCTCTTTATATTCCCTCTCTGCTATTGCTATTGGTGTTTCTTCAACTCGTCGATTCCTTTGCTTTGTCGATTTGACTCGTGGGATAGAGAGAGAAGTGAATGCTATCCTAACCACCAGAGTTTCATTCCATGTTTCTTTTGATGGGATTTTGGTGAAACATATATTCAAGCAAAAACAAAAAAGAAGAAGACAAATGGGTTTTTAGAGTAATGAAATTCTGATTGAGTTTTGGGTTGCATCTCTGAGTTTTGAAGGATTCTTGAACCGCTTTGTTATTGGTTTCTGGAGATGGGTTGTTTTTCTTGTTTTGATTCAAGGGAAGAAGAGAAGCTGAATCAAGAGAAACAATCTGTTGATCTAAAGCAAACTCTGCCTCCAGTTTCTTCTAACATTTCTAAGTTGTCTTCTGGTTAGTTATTATTTTTTTCTCGATAATCAATTTCTTTGCTTTCTTTGAATTAGTTGTTTCTTCATTATTTATGTCATCGCTTAATCTGATCTGGTTACTCCCTGATTTTGATTGCTTGTTGATATCACAATAATGCACTTTTCCCTATTTTATTGCCAGTACTTGATCAAATCTTAGAACGATAGGTTTAAGATTGGCTCTGGTAGACTCCACTGGATTTTCATATTGGTCGTAAAAAGTGTTTCTTTCTTTAGTGAAATGGGATCTTTCGATCAATTTGAGCATTCAGATTGGATCTGATTGGAGATTACAAGGTTGGAAAGATTGGGGTATTAGTAACTTAATTCAGTTATCAATTTGTTCAAAAGCTAACTCATGCTAAAATTCTTAGTATTAAGTCTCTCTGGAACTATCATCGATTGAAGGTTCAATTTGTGGCCCTTGCTATGCAACTGTTTTATTGGTATCCCTAAATTTGAGGTCTTACATTCTTGATATTATAGTGTGCAGTTGAAAGTAATTGATGGCTATTGATCTGAGTTTTTTTTTTTTTAAATGGAATTTACAGGAGCTGACAGGTTCAGATCAAGAAGCAATGGCGAGCAATCCAAAAGGGAATTACCGACTCCAAAGGAAGCACCTGGTGTCAATATAGCTGCTCATATTTTTACTTTTCGTGAGCTTGCAGCTGCAACCAAGAATTTTAGGCCAGAGTGTTTCTTAGGGGAAGGGGGATTTGGACGTGTATATAAAGGGCGTCTTGAGAGCACTGGTCAGGTAAATTCTTCTAATTTTTTTGCTTCATGTGATTAATAAACCTGTAAGCACTGATTTAGACCCTCTCCTTTTTGTTGAAGAATTATCTTGCTTGAAATAATGTGAGGAATGAAAATTTGAAATTGGCATCACCACAATACAAAGCAAAAGCAAAAAATGAAGTCAGACATTGCAAAGTTTGAATTGGTCATGATGATCTTGAAAAATAAAAACATTACCACTGTAGAACAAAATATGACCTTTTGTTCTATGATGGATGAATGTTTCTATGTATAAAAGTAACACAAACAGTTGCCAACCCCCGCTACAGAGCTAGGCACAACAACACTTCAGGATCCTTATAAAACAGATTTGAATTCGATACAAGATTGATTCCAAAGTCAAATGCTATTTATAATCACATGAAAGTAAATTAAAGCCACTGGTCAATCAGATATATCAGAAAACAAGACTGCAAAAACTGTATCAGTTACTGCTATGTGATATAAATGGTCCCTTAACCATTTGTATTTCTGAAGGCATAATGTAATTGAGATATATTTCCTTTATTCCGTGGTTTATTTATCACAGCATACCTATCTGATCTAATTCATTCATAGTATTCACAGTTTAGCACAAGAGATCAATTCTAAAGTGATTTCTCCTTTACCCCAACTTAGACGAGGACAGAAATATCAAGTTATGAGGATTTGTCTTTTGACTATCACTATCCTTGAATTGGGCGACCAAGGATTTAGGTTTTGTTAAGTCACCAATAGATGAGCGTGGCTGTTATACTCTTTGTGTTGATGTCAGAACCATGATAATCAATGGTGCCCATCTAATCTTTAGGCCAGTTAAACTTAGGCCAACCCAATAATGTAATTTTTTTTAACTGACTTTGTATCCATCCCAGGTTGCTGTTACTGCTTGAAATTGATAGTGTTTCAAGGGAAGATCAACAGATACAAATGATTTTAACAAATTTTATTCTTCTTCACGCAAAGCATAAAATTATGATGTTGCAGTGAAAGTCTGGTGGGATTATGCTCGGGATATTCTTTGAAATTCATATTATACATTTGTGGACTCACAAGGGGACATTTTTTTCTTTAAGAGGTGGAAATGGTTGAGTGCTTTTCATTTCTCCTTTCTTCCTATTTTTTGCAGGTTGTTGCTGTCAAACAATTGGATAGGAATGGCCTCCAGGGTAATAGGGAATTTCTAGTGGAGGTTCTCATGCTGAGCCTTTTACATCATCCAAACCTTGTGAACCTGATTGGCTATTGTGCTGATGGGGATCAGCGGCTTCTTGTCTATGAATTTATGCCCTTGGGATCATTGGAAGATCACCTTCACGGTAACATTCCTTGCATTTCTAAACCTTCAATTTTGAATATTTATCATTTCTCATTTATTTGTATTATCAAGGGCTACTAGCTTCTTACTATCAGTGTTAAACTCAATCATTGAACTGTCACAATAAAATCACTGCCCAATGCTGAGCATCAAAGTGAAAAATATCCTTAAAGACAAATTTCAATGATTGGACTACCTAAGAAGCATCATGACTGATGTCATAGAGAAGCTAAAGTTAAGGTTGGTTAAAGCAAAGACAAGAGCATGGTCATGTCAGTTAGGTTATTGGAGAATATACAAGTAGGGACATTTTGGATGGCTTATTGAACCAATTAGCTTTCGCCACTGATTATGGTTAGAGGAGGTATCATGATCTCTCTTTCTCGTCCCTTTTCCTGGGAGGGGATGTTGATTTTCTCTAATGAAAAACTCGGTTGTGCATAAAAAGCCTGATGCTTGTTCTCTTGTCTTTCTGTTCTCGTCCCTTTTTTGGATTGATTGTACCATGATGATGCTAAAACATTCTGGTAGCTGAGGTGGATTTGATTGTCATTTAGATCACATTATAGCCAGTGAAGGTGTAATGTCTGTCATCTTAGAACTGAGACATTGCTTCAATAGCTGACTGTAAATTAGTTACATTACTGGTGATTGACCGGTGTAAAATTATGCTTGAATAAGTTAGTTTAGTTGTACACAGTTATGTTGATTTCTGAGGCAATGCTCAAAATAAATATAAGGTCTGTATTCATTTTCTTAATTGACTTTTATTTTTGAGATATTAGAAGCTGGAATTCACTGTTCTGTGATCGTCATTGTCTAATCATTCAAATAGATTAACCTCCACATTAATATTTATCAACTGTCAATTCATTGCTTGCTTGCTTTGAATGAATACTTCAAAGATCAAAGATTGTGTCAGTTTTAATTTGAATAATTTGGATTAGGAAAGTAAAATTTACAAGGGACATGATGGTCTCATCAGCAAATAAGAAGGCAGATGTTGATATTTGAACACAGTAGGCTATTAAGATGTTAAATATGCGCACAGGCACTGAAGCACTCAAAGGAAAATGAAGTGTCATGCTTGAGATTTTAGGATAATGTTTGATTGAAGTTAATGCTTGGTGTATGCGTACAATTCTCGAGTTGCTTTTCACTGAGGAATTCCTAAAAAAAAAAAGGCGAAGTCAGGTATTTGATGAAGATCAAACACCTTTGCATATTTTTTGTCAACTAAATTACAAATTGCTGAAGGGAAGGAGTGGCTATTAATTTTATTTAATTCACTGGAAGTTGATGGATTCTTCTGCAGACCTTCCACCTGAAAAGGAACCACTAGATTGGAACACAAGAATGAAGATAGCTGCAGGTGCAGCCAGAGGCTTAGAATACCTGCATGATAAAGCAAGTCCTCCTGTTATTTATAGGGATTTTAAGTCATCCAACATATTACTTGAAGAAGGATTTCATCCAAAGCTTTCTGATTTTGGGCTTGCAAAGCTTGGCCCCACTGGGGACAAGTCACATGTTTCCACCAGGGTTATGGGTACTTATGGTTATTGTGCTCCTGAGTATGCCATGACCGGACAATTGACTGTAAAATCTGACGTCTACAGTTTTGGGGTAGTGTTCTTAGAGCTGATTACTGGTCGTAAAGCCATTGACAGCACTCGACCACATGGAGAACAGAACCTCGTGACATGGGTAATAATCTTTGAACATTCTGAAGTTTACCCCATTCTTTATTGTCTTGTTGTCACACATATTTCCTATGCTCATGTAATAATTGTGAGTTGACGGAGGTTCTACAATTATGCAGACACGTCCATTATTCAATGATCGTAGGAAATTCTCAAAATTGGCAGACCCACGACTTCAGGGACGTTATCCAATGAGAGGACTCTACCAGGCTTTAGCTGTGGCATCCATGTGCATCCAGGAGCAAGCTGCTGCACGTCCTCTCATTGGGGATGTGGTCACCGCACTTTCTTATTTAGCGAACCAGGCATATGAACCTAATGGTCATGGCTACAGAGGTTTGGGGGACAGGGATGAGAAGAGACATAGAGAGGAGAGAGGTGGACAGTTATCAAGGAATGAGGAAGGCGGAGGATCTGGACGCAAATGGGATTTGGATGGGTCTGAGAAAGAGGACTCGCCAAGGGAAACTGCTAGGATGTTAAACAGGGATTTGGATAGAGAACGAGCTGTTGCCGAGGCCAAGATGTGGGGAGAAAATTGGAGAGAAAAAAGACGACAAAGTGCTCAAGGAAGTTTTGATGGCAGTAATGGATAGCACACAATAGTAGTAGTAATAATGCCTGGCATCATTTTTCCTTATTGCCTTGTTTCCTGCTCTTCATCACCACCGAGTAAAGAAGAAACTTTGGAAATTTAAGCTTTGCTTGGACTGTCCATCCAGACAGCTGCTTGTAAGGAATTTGTGCCAAGTTCTTCTTAAAACTTGTTTTACCATTTTCACTCCCTTTGTTTAGTTCCCTTTTCGTTGAAACATAGAGCAAGATGATGATGATAACGAAGAAAAGCATAATCTGAGGGTGTACATTATCAGCTAGGGGAGCAAGGAAAGAACAAGACGTGTTTATAAAATTTTGAGAGTAAAGACGTCTGGGACGTGTTCTTTTTGCTCTTGTAGGTTCCTTCTGAGAATAAACATTTCTGCTTTCTGTATTCCTCGACAAGATTTCACCGAGTAATTAATGTAATTTTATCAACTAATTGATGTGGTAATCTCTTGATGAATGCTTGCATTTAAAATACTTGTTTGTTAAGGTGAAAAAGATTAAATACAACCATTTAACAGATTAGATTGTTTTTTCCCTGTTAACGACCACTTTAACTGAGCTGCTTTTTCCCGTTCTTCACATGCTATGTTTTTTATTTTTATTTTTATTAATTTAATTTTTTAACAATTTTTTTTTAATTTTAATTTTTAATATTATATTATTTTGAGTATAGTGTTTTATATTTTTTTCTGGTTATATAACAATCTCATGAATTTAATTTTTTTTATTTTAATTCTCAATATTAAATTTGTTAAAAGTGGGTTTTATAATATTTTTTAATTTGTTTTTTATGAATTTATCTTGGTTTCATGATTCAGATAGCAAGTTTAACATGTTAACCTCAATTGACTCATGTTTTTTTGCTTTTTTTTTAATTGAATTTTTTTCATTTTATCTTTTAAAATTTGAGTTGGTTGAAAATTGAGTTTTATAATTTTTTCTGAATTATTTCTATGGGGTTATCCCGATCTCATAATCAGGGTTGCAGGTTTGACAAATTAACCTGGGTTGACTCGGGTATTTTTTTATTTAATAATTTTTTTTTCAATTGCTTCTTTTAATATTAAGTTGATTATGAATTGACATTCATAATTTATTTAAAGTTATTATCGTCTTCTGACTCAAGTTATATATTTGTTAAGTTAACCCGGATCAATCTAATTATGTTACAATTTTAATATTTTAAAAAATATCATTCTATATTTAATGTAGTGTTGTATCATTATTTAAAAAGATATTGTTTAATAAATATTATATTTTGAATTTATAATTAAAAAATTATTTTATTAAAAAACACTTGGATAAATTTTTTATGTTAAGAAAAAAATTAATTCAACTTGTTGCGCATACTCAGACCAATTACCTGGTTTTTATCTATACTCTGGTCCAAGCTGCACCATGTTTAATCAAGTACGGACGTCTCTCTCATGTTGCATTAGATGACAGGGGATCTAACTCCAAGGGGTTGGTTTAGAGATTAAAAAAAACAAGACTCTTTATTTTTATATTTTTTTATTGGAACTTTGGGATCAGTGTCCATAGAAACTGCAAGATTTCTGTAAATATATTAAAAAATATGAAAAAAGTGTTCTTTAAAACATCTAAAAGAATTTAATACAGTATAGAAGCAAAAGAAAGATAAAAAATTAGAAGCCACGGCAATAACGAAACAGAATTCATGGACCTTCCATACACGGGCTTATGGTGGAAGTGTTTTACGTGGCCTGCCCAGAATCAAGGGTCGATCAGAGAAGACTACATGAAGATGGGTTCGCAAGATGCTGCGAGCCAGCCAGCCAGCCAGCCAGCAATTTCAATAAAAACAAGACTAATCTAAGCTCCACTGTCTGTTTTACCAAGCACTCTCGGTCAAGTATATTGATGTGGAAGATAAAAACATACAAAATTAACATATAGAAGTCTTCCCGCTTATACAGGGGAGAAGCGGGAAGCTTTTGATTCATACATCCCTTATAAAAGGAGAGAAGCGGACACATCCCGCTTATACAGAGTGTACAACATGAAATTAATGCTACTTACTACTGGTAGGGGATCGATGGCATGACATCGTATGATCATTAGCGAGGAAGTTTGTATCAAGGTTATAATAAATAAATACGTGTAAATCAAACTGCACATTCATTTGATTGGAGCTTATCCTGTGAAGCTTCCATGCTTTTCTCATCCTCCTTGGACTGCACTGTCTGGTCATGCTCCTCAGCACCTCCATTCACGTCAGGTTTTGCATCGACCGGATAAACTTCATGGCCCCCTACTGCGCTTAATATGACAATACTCTTTAAGTTTTCAGCTGGCAGCTTCTTTTTCTCTTCAACCTTCTGTGCATTCCTGTAGATCCCATATAGCAGCATCTGAAGTAACCCCAAGATGAAGCCCAAGATGTTCGGAAGCTGCAAGTTCACAAGGAAACAAAGAATCAGTTGATGGCTGAGCTGAGCTGAACTGAAATAGGTAGATATTTTGTCATTTTGAAGTAATGCATGGAAATTACTTACAGCGATACACAAGTCCTTGAGTAAAAGGCCATAGGCAAACCACATGACCGCGCTCAAAGTAAGGAAAAATGACAGGGTGAACGGCATGAACTCTACGCTCTTTGTTCGAATTACTTGTTTCTAAAAAAAAACCCAGTAAACGATAGATGAAAAACACGAAGCTAGCTAAGATCATGAACTCGCATCTCGGTTCGGATGTTAAAACTCACCAGGATGTTTAAAGGTGCTGCAAAGACGCACACGGACAAGGCAACACAAAGCCAACCAAGAACCTTAACACGTACTGAACCACTCACTAGAAAATGTGCAAGGAGAAGGATCAAAGAGAACAACCCCAAGTTCATAGAAATAAGTAGTTTGATTGTTGAGACCTGCATCCGAAGATTCAATTCCTATTATTAATCTGGATTGTTAATTATTATAATTAAGTTAAACCTTGAGTTTCAAATAAAGCAATGGTAGTAATCGATAAAGGTATATATATATACCCTGCTCTCTCTTGTTGCATAAACAATATAGATGGCAATGTAAGTAATCTCTATGACACATCCAAATGAGTTGATGGTGACAAGAAGCATTGTATCTTTTTTGAGCATTGCATAGTAGAGCCAAAGCATAGAACTGAACAATGCCATGAGATAAGGCAACGATTGGAAATCTTCTGTTGATTTTTTTTTGAAAATTCGGATAAATGTTGGCCTGCAAAAAAAAAAAAAAAAAAAAAGAGGTTCCTTACTATTCCGTCATCGAACTTCAAATCAAGAATGAAGAAGAACACATCGAACTTTATAAAGCTAGAGAGAAAACGCCCTGCACTTACACTGGAGCCAAGTACACCATGGTTGAAATAATGTTTCCTGTCATCAGGCAAAAAAGAATTTTATTGATTTGTCAGTTAGTCACCAATAGAAATAAACAACAACATGAATCAACATTTTGATGTAATAAAAAAATGAATGGGAACACAATTAGGATTGACAAAAAAAAAAAAAATCCATGCTTTCTTGTTTTAAATTTCTGCAAGGTGCATGGCAAGAAGATATCTCGATGATCTCCCCAATTTTTTGCCGAGGTTAGTTTCTCTAGGGGAAAGGAGTATAGGTAGAACACAATTTTATTATCACGTTCATATTAAGTAGAAGAAGTAAGGATCTACAGGCATTATTGCAAATGACTATCTAGCTAGAAACGAACTGCATGTATGATGTTATGTCTATATATATACCTAGAATGCCAAATGTGAATGCCAAATGGAGAATGCTCGTCACTGCCATCTCTACTTCCTCCTCGATAAACCAAAAAAACACCAAAACACAATCTGATCTCTCTATATATGAGAAACAGGAGAAGCTGAGGGTCTCAAGCAAAAGAATCCCCTGAGTTCTGTCCGAGGATTTTCTAGCTAACTAAAACCCTCTCTCTCAGTGATCTCGTGAAAGCAATTGGAGAGGATGGAATGCTAGAGTTTTGCGCAGCCTTTATATACACAAAAAAAAA
>Ga0325402_1005330_pt1 | contig 12026 bp, 5 predicted proteins | sample PopdelMetagenome_22_FD_207212 | JGI IMG/M metagenome (GOLD analysis project Ga0325402, IMG submission 207212) | Populus deltoides microbial communities from Bellville, Georgia, United States - Xylem-PdKOR-R3 | ecosystem: Host-associated > Plants > Phyllosphere > Stem > Wood/Secondary xylem...
CAAATTATAACTTAATAATAATAAAAAAAAATAAAAACCCACAAGATGCAGATTGCAGAGATGAACTTGAAATGGAGTTAGAATTTTAATCATCAAAAAGTCTTCTCTTTTTTTTTATCTGCCTTGCCCATGTTGTTTGATTAAAGTAAATGTTGATGCAGGGGTGAACTTAAAGAGATGAAATGAAAGATAGAGAGAAAAGGAGGAGGGGCTACGGGGAGATGAGAGGTATGGAGAAAAAAGAGAAAGGGAGGGGGGCTGTGAAAAGATGATGAGAGGCAGGGAGAAAAGGGGAGAAAAAAAGGGAAAAGGAAGGGAGGCTGTGAGAAGATGATGAGAGGCAGAGAAAAGAAGGGGAGGAGGGGGCGTCAATTGCACTTTAGGTTTAGGGTTTTTTCTATTTATACTTGGTTTTTTTTTAAATGCTGGAATGATTGAACCGGTTCGGTTCGGTTCGGTTCAATTGGTTTCAGACTTTGAAAACCGAAACCAAACCGAATCGGAATTATTTTATGATATTTTAATTGGTTAATTCGGTTTTTTTTTAAGTTTGATTTTTTTATTATTTTTTTTTAGTTTTTTCAATTTATTTAATTTATCAATTTTTTTCTCACCCCTAAACTTGTTCTAAGTTATGGTCTCACGAGTCAGGAAAGAACCTTGCAAGCATCTCTCCATGAGTGTCCTTTTTTAAACAATGAGTTCTTCAACAGTTCAAGGACAATCAAAGCAACAGTTCAGATTCTTCCTCCAAGGGCTGACTGATGTGTGTTAGAGAATTTACTGCGGTAATGAATAGTAATTTCCCCATGTTATGACGTGGCACTAAAAAAATTGTTTGTTTTTATTTTTTTAATTAATGTTATATTTTTTTATTTAATATTAAATTTATTTTTTACTGAGTTATTTCACTCATGATATGAATCCCGAGTTAACTCTACTAGTTAAGTTTTTTTTTTCTTATTTAATTTTTTTTAACTTTATTCTTTAATATTTGGTTAATTGGTAATTAGACTTTATGATTTATTTTATTTGTTTTCTATTGGATTAATCCAGTCTCATGACCCGAGAATAGTTCTTAACAGGTTAACCCGAGTTGACTCGGATTATTTTTGTGTTTTTTTCATTGATTTTTTTTCTAATTTTATCATTTAATATTGAATCGGTTGGAAAATGAGTTTTATAATCTATTTTGATTGTTTTCTATAGGAATATTTTAGTCTTATTATTAGGGTCGCAGATTTTTGTATTTTAACACTAGTTAAATCAAGTTATTTTTTTTTAATTTTCTTTATAAAAATTTATCTTGATTTCATGTTCTTCAACATTGAATTTGTTTTTACTGGGTTGTCTCCGTCTCATGGCCCGGGTTGCGGATTTGGTAGATTAATCCAGTTGACTAAATTTTTTTTAATTGATTTTTTTTTCTAATTTCATCATTTAATATTGTGTTTGATTGAGAATTATGTTTCATGATTTATTTCGGTTTGATTTCTATGAGTTTATCCCGACCTCATAACTCGAGAATAATGCTTGACGGGTTGACCCATATTGACTTGGCTTAATTTTTGTGTTATTTTTTAATTAAATTTTTTATAAATTTCATCGTTCAATATTAAATCTGATACGATTAATTGAGAATTGAGTTTCATAATTTGTTTTTATTTGCTTTTTATGGGATCATCTTAGTCTCTTGATCAAAATTGTAAATTTAATAAGTTAATCCTGGTTAAATTATATCGCTTTATATATATATATATATATATATATATATATATATATGAGGTTATTTCGGTCTTATGATCTTAGTCATGAGTTTAGAGAATTGATTTGATTTATTTTTTTATGTTTTTTTATAATTGATTTTATTTTTTAGTCTCATTTTTCAACATTAAAATAATCAAGAATTGAATTTCATAATTTTTTTTAATTTTTTATGTGGTTATTTATGGCTCAAGTCATGATTTTGATAGGTTAACTAGAGTCACTTTTTTAGATAATTTTTTAATTGATTTTTTTTTTAATTTCATCTTTCAATATTGAGTTAATTGAAAATTAGATTTTATAATTTGTTTTGATTTATTTTTTACGAGGTCATCATAATCTTATAACTCGAGTCACAAAATTGACATGTTAACTCAAGTTAAGTCAAATTATTATCTTAATATTAAAAAAATTATTATCTTAAAATTTTTTTAGTTAAATCATGTTTTTTTGGATCATTTAAATTGCTTTTGAACTTATAAAATTAACTACACCATATTAAGTCAATCTCACATAAATTATTTTTCACTAAAAATATACTAATAATATCTAAATAATTTTTTTACATTTAAGAAAAATATATATCAATGTGTACCGCGGGTCAATAATGTAATATATACCATTCCCAAACATAAATTATTTTCTTTTCAAAAAAGAAAAAAAAAAAACTAACAAAAATAAAATAAAATAAAAAGAACTCCAACGTTCGAACCTCTAATACTTCCCTAGTTACAGGTTCCAGGCAAAAACCCCAACCACAAAACCCTCCTCCGGTACAGGATGCTGCTGCTGCAACAGACAACCCTAGTACCTAAACTCCTACTGTTTTCAAAATCTGATTTCAGTTTCAAGCCTTGTTCTTCTTCCCTTTCAACAAGATTATCTTTAATGGACAAACACACCAAGTCCTCTTCGCTAAAACAGTTTCAAAGTCCAATCTTGGCTTGTCAAGCATCAACTGACACTCACGATACTTCTTTCCGGTTTGTACCCGTGCACCAATTTTGTGTCTTTTTGCTTTTTTGTCTCATTTTATCAGTACCCAGATTGATTTTTTTGCAAAAGAAAGAGAAAGAGAATTGAGTTGTGCATACAATTGTGCATGTCTTATTCAAGGTTGTGTTTTTTTGCTGTTTTTTTTCATTGCATGAGTGCCCAGATGGAAATGTTTTGATAGAAAATAAATAATCAAAAGAAATAGCTGTTTTGTGTTGGTATCTTGTTGGAGTTGAGTGATTAGATTGTTTAATGTGGTGAATGTAGGAAAGATGACTTGCCAGTTCATGGAGTGTCCGAGGTGATTGTAGGGGTATTGGGAGGTGGGCAATTGGGTCGTATGTTATGCCAAGCAGCTTCAGAAATGGCTATTAAAGTCATGGTTTTGGACCCATTGACTAATTGTCCAGCGAGTGCGATTGCATATGATCATATGGTTGGAAGCTTTGATGATAGTGCAACAGTTCAGGAATTCGCAAAAAGGTTCAATCTTGATGGAATTTGGTTGTTATTGGAGTTTTTGAGTCTTTTGTGTTAATTTTGTTAATTATGCTGTTGTAGATGTGGAGTGTTGACTGTGGAGATCGAACATGTTGATGCTGCTACAATGGAGAAGCTTGAGCAGCAAGGAGTTGATTGCCAACCGAAAGCTTCCACTATTAGAATTATCCAAGTATGTCTCTTTTGATTTCCAGAGTTGATGGGTAATGTTATTTTGTAAATGATATGCAACTTTGGCATTTAGACTTACTTCATAGGGAGTTTGGATTTAAATTCAAAGCCAAACATGATTTTGGCTCCATGATGAAATTTCTAGATGGATCCATGTTTCAATTTTTCAGGATAAGCATCTCCAGAAGGTTCATTTTTCTCGGCATGGGATTCCCCTTCCTGACTTTATGCAGGTTAGCTGCTGTTTGTAGTATTTCCCTGGAGGAAGCCACATGCAGTCTTCATTTTTCATTACCTGTTATTAGCTTAATATCTTCTAGTTAACTGATATTGAAGTATGACTAGTACAGATTGATGATCTAGAAGGTGCCAAGAGAGCAGGCGACTTATTTGGCTATCCTCTAATGCTCAAGAGCAAAAGGCTAGCTTATGATGGGCGTGGGAATGCAGTTGCTAAGAGTGAAGATGAGCTTTCTTCTGCTGTAAATGGTGAGATGTTCAATATTGAGGCTCAATTACTAAGGAAATTTGGTATCCAATTTAGGCTTGAGAAATGCTATACTTGTATTCATATGTGCTAGACTGTGCTACTGATTAACAGCAGTTTAGTATCCACCATATCTTAATTGCAATTCAAAATGTTAAGGATCGAAATGTTATGGCCAGAGAAGATCCATCATATGTTTTATACTAGACTCTTTTCATCTCGTCTTGTTCATTTTGTCTGGAATGGACACAGTTATAGTATAATTATTATTTGTCTTGTAGAGAAGAACAACCAAAGATGTTATTAACCTTTAATTTGGGTTTAGGGGGTTTTGGCTGTAAAATCCATATGAAACAGGCCACTCCCAAGGCACTGGAAATGTATTTGATGTCATATTAAATTCTTGGGAAGAATGTGAAAGCCCATTCATCTAGTTTGGACCAATCAAATAGAAAAATTATCAATCCTGGACAGACATTTATCTGTGTGATTGTGCCATGTTTTAATTTATGCTATATGGATGGTGTTTAGGGCTCATAGTTTTTCTTATATGTTAATCCAAAGCAACAGGAAGTTGCTTCCTTCCTATCCTTGACAACTTCAGCAATGAGCTTGCTGAGACCTTCAGCATTCTTCGCTCTAACAGGAAAGGTTGTCAATAACTTGACTTAAAAGCCTTCATATGTTTTTGAATGAAATCTCTCTTTGTAAGTCCTTGTCTTTTGACTTGAAATAAAATTGCTTCATGTTTTCATTATTTCTCCTACATTTCCTCGTCACAATTGCTCACCTCTCCTTGTGTTCATAGTCATAAATAATCGTGAAGAATGTTTGGGTGATTTTGAACAGTGATTGGCTTCATATTATTCTATTATCAAGGGCATTTCTTGTTAGTTTTTTCCTTGAAGCTCATATAGTCTTGCCATTTCAATTCTTTCTAATGGTCCACTTTAATTTCCTCATCCTTGCTGCTTTTCATGCCTAGTTTGTAGTTCTTATTTTTGTTTTTCTTTATAGAAATAGTTCTTGCTGGATCTACTTCTTGTTGTAATATAATATTCGTGATGTTTTCCAGCTCTTGGAGGATTTGATCGAGGTTTATATGTTGAGAAATGGACACCCTTTGTGAAGGAGCTAGCTGTCATTGTGGCTAGAGGAAGAGACGATTCCATTTCGTGCTACCCTGTTGTTGAAACTATTCACAAGTACGGTGTAGATAAGGCATTTCCATGCTTTTTTTGTAGCTATTTTGGTTTTCAGTGCATTTGGTTTCAACTATGTTTGAGTTTGCCAGATGAATTTGACTGGATAATGTTTATCAATTAGTATAGTTGCATCTCCTTACATCTGATTTCAGACGTTGAGTCTTGCAGGGAAAACATTTGTCACGTGGTTAAGGCTCCTGCTGATATACCATGGAAGATCAGAAAACTTGCCACTGATGTTGCACATAAAGCTGTTAGCTCATTAGAAGGTGCTGGTGTGTTTGCAGTGGAGTTGTTTTTGACGAAGGATGGTCAGGTTGTACTTGTATTTTTCAGTGTATTTCATTTTATCTGCACAATACATTTCATAATTCTCAGTTTCAGGATTTCAGGAACTTGCTGTCTTTGACTAATATGTTGATGCTTTCCCTTTTAAACAGATCTTACTGAATGAAGTAGCTCCCAGACCTCATAATAGTGGTCATCACACAATTGAGTCCTGCTATACCTCACAATTCGAACAGCATTTGAGAGCTGTTCTGGGTCTTCCACTTGGTGATCCATCAATGAAGACTCCTGCTGCTATCATGTACAATCTACTGGGTGAAGACGAGGTGAATTGTTTTCTTCTCCAATTCCAATTTTGTATTTTTTTCCATTTGTTTAATATTTTGAAACCTCTGCAAGAAGTTTGATGGGGTCCTTTGGTTTCCAAGTCATGTGTTTGAACATTCTTTTATCATATGCACACATAAAACCAAGCATATGCACTCAAATAGTAAATGTTCATGTGTATGTTAATGTGTGTGGACTGCTATTGTGTTTCTGGTAATTCCAAAAGCAGTTGCACAACATAACTTACATGAAGCACATGCCAATATTTTGTGAGAACTGTGGGCCAATCTCAGGAAACAGAACGGTTAGGACACGATTTGAATTTAACTATGGATCTTGGGTAGGGATTGTGAATATAATATGCAACCAAGTTGTGAAACTTAGAGGTGTCAAACATCTTTCATGTATTGAAAATTGAAAGAGTAGGCTCGTAGTTCCTAGCTAATGATGAGTTCTCAATAGAAGTCATTCAGAGTTGGTCTGTGACATGTGCTTCTGATTTAATCATCTTTTTTTCTAAACATTTGCTGACTTCTGGTGCTCATTGAACTCTGATTCAATTCCAAATGTTAAAGGATTCTCAATTGTATGCATGGGTAGGAGCTTTGGGGTTTAGGTGGGCATGTCGTTTTGTTAGCTGAAAAATAGGCAGCTCCTTCACAAGTCTACATCAAAATGTTGTCAATTGTTTTTGCTATTTTATGTGTTTTGTTAGAATATTTCAAATAAAAAATTAATTGACTAATGACAATGTTTATGCTTCTAGGGTGAGCCTGGTTTTCACTTAGCTCACCAGTTGATTGGAAGAGCATTGAACATACAAGGGGCTTCTGTCCATTGGTATGATAAACCAGGTTAGTTCTGCATAAATTCCATACTTTCCCCGATTTCCTACTCTCCCTCTCTCTTTTTCTCCACTGTAAAGTAATTGTGCAGAAATGCGAAAGCAACGGAAGATGGGCCATATCACTATTGCTGGCCCTTCAATGGGCATAGTGGAAGCACAGTTAAAATCAATGCTGAAGGAAGAAGGTTCTGAGAGTCAGACTGCTGGTAAGTTTTCGTATGATGACTTGATCATTGTACTCGATCTTGTGGCTAGATGACATGTTCTAGTTGTATGGTTTTCCTCACCTTCTCTTACTGCAAATTTCCATGGGTTGCATCATGAAGTATGTATCTGTCTTAACGTTAAAATGGAGATTAAATGTCCCTTCCATCATTCACAAGTTCAATTTTTGAATTTATGTCTTGCTAATTTCTTGGAGATAGGTACTGGATATAGTAGTTGATAGGTACTAGAGGTAGTAGACTTATCTTATCGTTCATTTTGGAGGATCTAAACTCATGAATATAGTTCAGCTCAATTATAAACATTTTTCTTCTTAAATATTAAAAGACCACACAGTTAAACTTAAGATGTATCTGTTCTTTCAGTTTAAGTTTATTTTGGTTCCTGATGTTTGTTAAAATGTAGTTAAACCGCGTGTTGGGATCATTATGGGCTCTGATTCAGATCTTCCTATAATGAAGGATGCTGCAAGGATTTTGACTCTGTTTGGAGTGCCTCATGAGGTTGCTTTTTAAATTTGCAGTTTTCTTCTGGAATGCGTCAGCAATGGTTTCTTTTGTTCCATTTATACCTGACTTTCATGGCTAACAATATGTAACTTGCAGGTGAGAATAGTATCAGCCCATCGAACTCCTGAAATGATGTTTTCTTATGCGCTGTCTGCTCAGGACCAAGGCATCCAAATCATCATTGCTGGTGCTGGTGGTGCAGCTCACTTGCCAGGCTAGTTATACATGTGATGGTTTATATAGAATATTATGCCTGTCAACTCTTACTGGCCTTAATAAAGCATTGGTTTGACTTTACAGGTATGGTAGCTTCGCTGACCCCCTTGCCTGTTATCGGTGTTCCTGTGCGTGCTTCTGCTTTGGATGGAATGGATTCACTCTTATCAATTGTACAGGTACACTATTTCATCGCAGATAATATAACAATTTCAGGATGTCCATTGTCAAAAATAGCGGTGACCTCCAGTTTAGCATTCCAAGTTCCATTACTAGCTTATTTCCTAAAATGGGTACATGGAAAAGTAGACATACCCTTTTCCATTCTTTACATGCTATTTTTTTTTTTAATCGATTCTTCTTTGAAAGGAAGCTATAGTTCTTTGTGACTTCTGTGGGATTTGTAAATGCAAGATTCTTTGGTTTGGTATTAGCACTGATGTTTCCTAGGTTCAGTTACTCTATGAGCATAATGCAGGCAAAAGAACGAGAGCAGATCTTAACAACATGTTTATAGAAATATTAAACATAAACCCAAGTTCCCATTTAAATCAGGAAGTTATGAGGATGTTTTTGTCGTCCAACACAGAATCTGCAGTTTGACCCTCATTGCAGGAAGTTGATGTCCAACAATAATGTCCTCAGATACAATCCATTGCCTGTGTTTGACATTTATTTCATTCTTTTTTAATTTGCTCATTATTCTTTTAAATTTGTCTTTCATTAAATTCTTCCTTAATCTATTATTATCCAGATGCCAAGGGGAGTCCCTGTTGCAACTGTGGCAATTAATAATGCCACAAATGCAGGTTTGCTAGCAGTAAGGATGTTGGGTGTTGGTGATACTGACCTTTTGGCAAGGTTCTATCTCTTCCTCTCCTCTGTTTATGTGCTTGTGTGACAGGATAACAACTGAAGGTTTCCTCAACTGTAATCCTATTTGTTTTGCAGAATGAGCCAGTATCAAGAAGATACAAGGGACGATGTCTTGAAGAAGGCAGAAAAACTACAAACAGATGGTTGGGAAACTTATTTGAATCCTTGAGTAGTAGAAAAGTTGTCTGGTAATTCTTGTTTTCTGTCCTTTATGTGTGATGGACCAAAATTTTTGAGAGTTCCATACCTACCAATGAAATTCCTTCAAAACTCATCCCCACACCACAGTTTTGCATGTGCAAGCAGATCACCAGGTAATGTGACAGATAAAAAAGCCTGCTGTCCTCACATTGAATTAAGCGATCCATTTGGCATCATAAGATAATTTTGTAGCATGTTGGAAGTCTGAAAAGCGGAGAAATTTTATAAACAAAGAGGGGAGAGAGAGGTAGGTCATTTTGGAGGGAGAGAGCCTTGTATCCGTACTTGTATGATACCTGTTTTTTTCCCTGTTCAATCAGCCAATCAAAGTTAATTCTTTCTGTTTGTGGTATCAGTTCTTTTCTTTTTTTATTTTCTTTCCTTTTGTTCCTCTGCTTTCTGGGATTGGAAACAAAACTGAGTTCCATCAGGAGACTTCTGTTCCTCTATCCAGGCCTCACAGCCTACATTGTAAATGGTGTTTAGGGATGCAATGTAGAACCCTAGTTCACTACTTGAGGCAGTAACAGTAACTGGCCAGTTAAAATTCTTTTACCAATTGTGTTTCCTGTTTGGAACAAGGTCAAGCCTTGACTTTGTCAAAATCTATGAAATTCTTTGTTCACTCTGAATGGTTTTGATGGACCAATTTCCATGCCGCTTTGGAAGACAGCTGCAAGTAAATTTGTTTGAAGTCATTATATCAAAACACATGGAAGCCGCTATGGCATGAATTTTCAGTGAAAGGGAACATGCAGGGGAAGCAGACTAGAAGGGTAGTGAATAACGTGATGATGGTATTAGACAGGTTTTCAAATAATGGAATGAACGTTATTAGCAGCGAACAGATGACCAAAGATCATGGAAGCAGAATAAGGCATCGCTGTCAGAGTCTGACTTGGAAACTGTCTGGAAAAGGGTTTGGGTCATTAGGTTCACTGGTTGCTAGTTTAATTTGGATTGATTAAAAAAAAAAACAATATTATTTTTTATTTTTTTCAAAAAAAAAATCTTCTTTTTGATTGAACTTGTTAAGTTAATTGAGTTACTAAAAATATGTTGAATTAATTGGGTTTCACCGGATTAACTAGAAACCTAACTAGAGTTAAGCTCTACATCTCAAGTTTTTTTATTTAATTCATTGGGTTGTATCGAGTTTAAGTAAGAGGAAACTAGTTTTCTTGCCAGCAAAAGAGATGACCAAAGGGCATGCTGCCAATGTTCAAGGATTCAAGCTAATGAACGTTTTGACACTCATGTTAGGGTATGAAGCCACCAAGTTTGACCGCCTCAAGGATGAAGCCACCATACTTGCCCTAACCAGCAATGATAGCATGCAGAATTCCTTCGTCTCTAGTAAAAATTTTGGACACCGAGGCCGGAGGCTCAAAGCCAATTGCCATCACGTTTTCAAGCAGAATACATGGGAGGGACTTGTGCTGTGATGGCAAGTCAACCATTAGAACTCAGCAGGAAAACCTATATTTTGGCCATAATTTTTTTTTCTTCTGTTTTTTTTTTCCTCATTAAAAAGACAACTAACCTACGCGTTGTCTGGGATTTGACCCCAAGTATGAAAGAGAGATAATAAACGGCTCAGTATGAAATGCATCAAATAATTTTCAAAACTAGCGAGTGAAAACAAGTGAAAGAAAAATATTTTTCAATAATAGACTATCAATTCATAACATTCAATGTCATCACCATGACTATCACTGTTATCCATCACAACAACTACAATCTTATTATTTATATAATTATTATTTTATAACCATCTCACTATAGCTATTACGACTAGAATCCCAAATTTATAAAGTAATGCATGAGTAGTGTTGTAAATGTTAAGAAATATATATATATATATATATATATATATATATATTAAGGGTATAATAATATTTTTAATTTAGATTATATATAATCACTTTGTATTTAGATTAAAACAAGTATTTCAGAATAAACAAATTAATGAGAATTTCAGCCTTCTTCTCTTTTATGTTTTTTTTCTTTTATGTTAATCAAAATGAATTTAACATGGTATTAGAGCTGATTTTATGGAACAAGACTTAATCCCAAACATAGCTTTCACGGATCCAACTTCCACTTCTATAAAATCTGGTATTTCAACTTTCCTTCAGCTTCTGCAATTTGGTATTTCTGTACTGTCTCTGCAACTGTTTTGGTATTTCGTCTTCAGCAATTTGTGTTATGTTTTGGAGTAATTGTATAATTTTGAGAAGATATTTGTTGAGTATCTGTGATATCTATTCAGTTTCTGCAATCTAGTATTATATCTTTAGCTGCTTTTGCATTTTGTTTTTTTTTGTTTGTTAATTATGGCTACTGAAAGAGATGATTCGCTTTAGTCTGTGAGTGTGAGATTGGATGGAAAGAATTATTCATACTAGAGTTATGTAATGAGAAATTTCCTTAAGGGTAAGAAGATGTGGGGATATGTTAGTGGGACTTATATGATACCCAAGAATACTGAGGAAGGGGATGTTGTTCTGATAGATATATAGGAAGCAAACAATGCAAATATTATTACTTGGATCAATAATTCTGTTGAGCATTCCATAGGTACGCAGTTGGCGAAGTATGAGACAACAAAGGAGGTTTGGGATCATCTACAAAGGTTATTCACGCAATTAAATTTTACAAAGCAGTATCAGTTAGAGAATGATATACGAGCTCTTCATCAAAATAATATGCCTATTCAGGAGTTTTATTATGCTATGACAGATATTTGGGATCAGTTGGCTCTTGCATAATCGGTAGAATTAAAGGCATGTGGTGCCTATATTGAACGTAGAGAGCAGCAACGATTGATATATTTTTTAACAGCACTTCACAGTGATTTTGAAGGACTTAGAGGTTCAATTTTGCATCGTTTTCCACTGCCTTCTATTGACTCTGTTATCAGTGAGTTATTGGCTGAAGAAATACACCTTCAATCTTATTCTGAAAAGGGAATTCTTTCTGTTTTGAATCCTTCTGTACTAGCAGTACCTTCTAAGCCATTCTTTAGTCATCAAAATAAGCCTTTCACAGGGGTTGGCTTCGATGCGTGCAGTTTTTATAAGTAGAAAGATCATTTGAAGGCTTAGTGTCCCAAGTTGAGACAATAGAATCAAGCTTGGAAGCATGACAGCCAGTCCCAATCTAATGCTTATAGACCACCTCAGGGTTATAAACCATCACACCACAATACTGCAGCAGTAGCTTCATCAGGCCCTATCACCGATCCTAGTACTCTGGTTGAGCATTCTCTCATTGCAGCCACAAACAATGTCCACTTTTTTTTTTGTAGGTCAATTGCCTCATAGTTCCTTAGGTATGTCACATTCTGATTGAGTCTTGGATTTTAGTGCTTTATATCATATGTCTCCAGATTCTTTATCCTTTACCTTTGT
>Ga0325402_1005333_pt1 | contig 12023 bp, 4 predicted proteins | sample PopdelMetagenome_22_FD_207212 | JGI IMG/M metagenome (GOLD analysis project Ga0325402, IMG submission 207212) | Populus deltoides microbial communities from Bellville, Georgia, United States - Xylem-PdKOR-R3 | ecosystem: Host-associated > Plants > Phyllosphere > Stem > Wood/Secondary xylem...
TTTCTGGTAAAATAAAATCATGATTTTTTAAACTCATGCATCGAACCTTAAAATTAGTGTTTTAAAATATTTTAGATCTTAGCAAAGACGTTTACATTCCCAAAATAGATAAATACAAAATATAAACACGTTCAGGTCAACCGTTGGGGCTGGTGATGCTTCAAATTATTGTGAGTATATTTTTGCACTCTTTAATTATTAGCCTGTAGGTGGGTTTAAGGTAAATATAGTAACCTTAGCATGAACACTTTATTTTCAGCTTGTATATGAATTTAAAAGTGTGGTTGTGAACTGTAATTGTTTTTTAAAGTGTTTTTTATTTAGAAAATTATATCAATAATATATTTTTTATTTTTTAAAAATTATTTTTGAAATTAGTACATTAAAATAATTTAAAAATATTAAAAACATATTAATTTAAAATAAATAGAAAATTTAAATTTTTTTAAAAATATTTTTTAAACGCATTGGTAAAACGCTTGTTAAAAAAAAATGTTATAAATGATTTTTTAAAGCTCAGCCCTACGCGTCCCTCTCCCTCCTTGAAAAAATAAAATTAATTTTAAAATAAATTTGTATATTTAAAAAATTAAAAAAAAACATATTTCTTTTCATCTTCATCATCTACATGGAAAAAAAAAAATACCACATCCTTATAAGCCCTCACTCAAGAATTGAACGCGCTCCCCTTTCTTTTGGGCTTCGTGGTCAAGTCACCTGTCGTATACAATAAAATCCTAGAAACCTCAAAGTGACTTCCCTTGCCTCCTCCTCTACCCAAAGAATATTCCAATGCAACTAAAAATAAAAATAAAAAACCTTACAGAGGTATATGGGTTGCGCTAGAACACGAAAACTTTCGAACAAAGATCACCATCTTAGAAATTTAGCTCGCTCGAACAAGGTCTACACCAGCAGCTTCAGGTGCTTCTCTTCTTTTTCTCATGAAATTATAGCACTATCTCTTTTATGCGTGTGTATGTAGAACTTGATTGTTTTCTTGTATCTTGTTCTTTATAATCTTGATTCTTCACTGATGTTAGGATTCGCGTTTATTTTAATTCAGTGGGTGCTGTTGTTTTTGTTGATTCTATCCACTGAGGTGCATGGAAAGTCCATTTAAGTCGATGGCAATGAGCTCTGATCAAGACACTCGTATCCTTGCTTGTACGCATGATAGATTGAGTGGTCTTCCAGACCAAGTTATTTATCATATATTCTCCTTCCTTGGAGCTAATGATACTGCACGTCTTGGTTTAGTATCGAAAAGGTTTAAAAAACTATGCTCCTCCAGCCCTTACTTGAATTTTGTTGCGGATTTTGATTCTGGTTCTGATCATAGCTGTTTAAGAACAAGGTATACTGATTTCTGCTCTTATGTCGATAAAGTTCTGCGATCGCGCGAAAAGACTGGAGAAGGGTTAATACGTTTGCTTGTTCATTGGTTTTGCAAGCTAAGAAGGTTTGATATTGGAGGGAGTGTTGTTAATTCATGGGTTACTGTTGCTACAAAGTGTGGTGTTGAGGAACTTGACATGCTAGTCCATGTAGATTCGTTAAGAGGCTATTCTTTTCCGGATTGTGTTTATAAATGTGAATCTTTGAGGGCTTTGAAATTGAATTTGCAGATGGGAAGGTTCAGTTTTCAAATACTAGGGTTTGACTGGCTCAAGGACTTATGGCTAGATTCAGTAACAATAGGGGATAAATATTTTGGACAAAGAATTTCGGATCGGTGTAAATGTCTTAAAAGGTTAACTCTTGAGAATGTTGATGGTATCAGTGATCTCACTATGACAAGCTCATCTCTTGAAGAGCTGGAAATAACTGATTGCAGATTTCCAAATAGTTTCTTTGATGGAAAATTTAACATATCTTGTTCATCTCTCAAGGTCTTGACAATATCCAGGTGCCAATTTAAAGCCTTGTGGCATGTTAACCTTAATTGTCAATCTCTGGAAAATCTGACAGTCCAGGACTCTGAGTTTGGCAGATTTTTTGTTTGTAAGATAGATTGTGAGTCTCTTGAAACTCTTGAAGTCTGTGGGTCTAATTTCCTTGAAGCATGCCAACTCCTGGTTGATTGTCCATCTCTTATCCATGCCATGATTAGCAGCTGCAGGTTTGCAAATGTTTGCTTTCTGAACATCAAAAGCTCTTCCCTTGGAGGTTTAACTCTATCCGAGTGCAAATTTAGCTCCCCGGAAATTGGATCCCAATACTCCAAGCCAAAAAAAGAGATCAAAGTAGGTGCCGGTCCCTGCAGACGCATTATTATGAAGGCTGAAAACCTTGAGGCATTGAATGTAAGCTCATCAGACGCTTATTCATATGAATTTCCTTTGTCGATTTCTGCTCCCAAACTCAAGGATTTATGGTGGACTGGAGATCCCGTAGATTTTAGTTATCTGAACCAGGGCATGGTGTCGCTATTGAACGCAAGAATTCATATTAAGCCTACTTGTCGGCATAGAAGTGAGGAATCTGATCGTCGGTGCAAGCATTCAAAGAGTTTAATTTATTGTGCTGCCAAGTTCCTTCAGTGTTTAAGTGAAGCCAGATTCTTGAGTATAAACACGTGGCCTATTGAGGTACTTCCTTATACTTTTTGTTCCTGTTCCTGTTCCTGTTTTTCTTCACATAGCATTACCTTTTTTGTTTTCTTTTTTTCTGAGGACTGATGAGCATAGGCTTTTTTGATGTTGCAGATTTTCTTTATGCAGAATGATTCTCCGATAGTTTTCAAGAAGTTACAGAACTTGGTTCTACTAACCGATGGTTCATTTGCAGACCAAATCCCAACCATAGCCTCCTTCCTCAGGGGATTGCCTAATCTTAGGAGACTAATAATAAGATGTGAACAGATATCCCATGAACTTTCTGATCCAAATGCAAGTCTTACTGAGAGCACTCTTAATCCATGTCTCTTTTCTCCACGTCAAAACACACATTTCAGCTGCTCATCTCTTTAACATGCTCTTTTTTGCTCTGTTTTTGCAGCTGATTAATTTGCTGGGCTTGAATTCAAGGAGCTTTAATCTGACAGGCGTCGGCCAGGATTTGAAAAACGTGAAGATAGAAGCTGTGCAGGGTCAGGCTCAGTCGTGTGTGCAGAATGCTGGGAAGAGAAGATAATTGCTTTTAGTTCAAGATTTTTTTATACTAGTAATACCAGTTGAGCTACGAGCAAATTGGCACCTTTTCTCTAATCTATTATTGAGTTTTGTATCAAACCACTGTATCTGTCCTTGACACATTGAATCATCTCTCTAATCCATCGTTTTAAGTTTGTTCTTTACAATTAGGCCCTATTTTGGGGTTCATTTTGAAGGTCAGCTTAACCTTTTGGCTATATAATGGAAGTAACTTTCAACCTTCAGCACTGTTAAAAAAGCAATGCTGTCTCTATTAGGAGGAGAATGCGTGCCGCATTCAAGTGATGTTTTGAACCCTGCTAATTATCAGAAAAAGATTAGGGTTTTTGGGGGCCTGTCAAAAAAGTAAATTTGCCCACTATTCTAGAACTACACGTTAGAGCTACACGGTGATTGTATCAATCTGAAAGCCCTAAAATTAGAGAAATCCCATGTTTCCAATTATCTTACTACCTTTTATTTTTCACAAGCCATTCGGAAGTTAATTATACATAAGATATCCTTGGATACTAGAGAGGGAACATCAAAGGATTGTATACAATCCCGGTTAAACAGAGAACCGATTGCATTTAAGCAGAGAAATTAACTTACATAGGTTACGAAATCTGCCATTGCCAACTTAGTGGTAGCTTTAAAACTCTGTACGTGGCATCTTCCTCTTAAGAAATTCTAACAAAAGGCACGGGCTGCAAACTAGAGTTTGGATTCCAATATGGAATACAGGGATTAGCACATTTTCAAAACTTGCTTCTCACCAGCACTGACTTCAAGATATCTTTCTGTGAAGATATTTCCTCGCTCAACAAAAATTTCAAGGAAAATCACTTGCATGTTGATTCCACTTGATAGCTTTAACTGTCACAGACCACATCTGAATTAGAAACTGGAGGCGAGTCTTCATGTCCAGATATCTCTCTGTTTGTATGTTTTGTCAAAGTTTCATCGTCTGAATCAAGCACATTATTAGAGTCAAGGGCAGAGTTACGAGTGGGTCTTTGTCTCAACCTACTCTTTTTACACAAGTTTCCAGCTTCCAGGGCAGGATGGCTTGCAACTCCAGCCAGTCTTGAACTCCAACGAGAACCAAACTTCCGAGCAATGTTCTTGTCACCAAAATTTTCATTTTCTTTGTCAGATTTGTCGGATCCACTCCCATTATCATGATCCCTTTTGCTATCATAATCATCATCATCATCCGCTTCATGAAGCTTGTCACTTTCATTTTCACTCTCTGAGAAGCTTCCCTTCTCGATATTATCTTTGGAGTCTGCACTCATGCCTGAATCACCTATTTCACCATGACTTTCTTTTGAATTTGTGCCCATATTTGAACCCCCATTAGAAGTATTTTTTTCCTGCTTAACATGTTTGCCATTGTTGCTCTGCTCTTCAATTGTTTTCCTTTTCCTGGATTATAAGTTGAAGTCAGCAATGGAAAAGATCATGAATTCTCGTTCTCAATATGAGGGACAAAATGCATAAAACAAAGATGTTGAAGAATTTAAGAACAAGTTTAGCAAAGAATGTTGCAAGTATGTTTGAAATATAGAAATGCAGTGATGACAGTAAATTTCATCAAGTCTTACTTTGTTATTTTTATAGCCTCATCAATAGCACGATCATAGTCATCTGCATATTGGATCGCAAATGAAGAGGTTAATTATAAATAATTCACAAGTACAATCAAGTTTCTCAAATAAAAAAAATATGTTTGAATCAAACAAGAAACTAAAGTGAACAGAAACCCAAATAACCAAGAAAATTATCATTCAGTTTGTGACTTTTTTCTCCATCTCATCCATGATTTGAGATCCCATAGAAGCTCAGTAACGCACTTCACAACAGGGAGGCAGTTACATAATTCTAAAAATGTTCAATTGGCTCTATATGATTATTAGATATTTGATGTAGTTCAGCAAGACAGTGAAATAGAAGCAGAAGACAAACAAAAGATGATTATGCCACAACCAGATCATGAAAATGAAAACAGACAAGATAACATCATACCAAATGTATAACTGATAGGTCTGCGACTGCGGCAGGAACGAGTAACCCCAGCAGTGCAGGGTCTAAAACTGTTCAGGAGCTTTTCTTGCCTTTCTTTTTGTTTGAGGGCCCTATCTTTCTTCTATTGAATACAATGACAGTGACAGATTACTTACCATCAATGTGAAAGATAAATAAACTTGTGCATAATAAAACTGTGACTACACCCACACTACTAAGAAACAATTATAAGAGAAACCCATAAGCTTACCTTCTGAAATTTCTGTATAATAGGCAGGACATCAGTTTCAATGGTCTTGCCAGCTGCAACTTGTGCAGTAACTTTGCTAGAAGAGAGTTCATTCTGCCGATACCAACAAGAAACAAATTAAACTAAAATTTCCAGTTGTTGAAACAGGGGAATACTAAACTTACCACAACTTTCTGAAATTCCTCAAGATTGGTTGCAAGAATTTCCCATTGGAAACAGGTAGCTGGCTGATTTTTTGATGCTTTACCCCTCATTCTACTATTTGCCCCAGTCTTGTTTACTTGCTTGTATAATCTATGGCCAATGACAGAACTTCCATCATACCTGAGAGCACAGTTAGTATTTTCAACACTTTGCACAGCAAATTATATAAAATTCAGAACATGCTCAAGAATTACCAGTAAGAAGTTGCAGTTCCATCTACCCCAATCTTATCTTTCCGGAAATAAGAAATTTCAGTTCCATCTTTCAAAGAATCGTTAACATAAGATGCAATGTCATTTTGCTGTAAACAGAAAGAATGGCTTACAACAGATTTAACAAGGAAACCTAGAAAAAAGCTGCACATTTCATTCATCTTAAATGTATCCACCTATATAGAGAACTTGATTACCCACTAATAGATACAAACACAAAGGCTTCAAAAAGCCAAGAATGCGCAAAATAAAATACCCTAGAAGCCTACCGAACGCAAAAGTAGAAATCAGAAATATAAACATTTAGAAGATCATCCAGTCAAAAAAATACAAATAACAACTTCCAACATTTGAGAAAAAATGTTTAATCAGAAAGGCAAGGCATATTACTTCAGCTCTGAGTTCACAGAGTGCTTTCAAAATCAGCAATCTATTAGCTGGATCTAGTTCCTTGTATCTAGACATCTCATCTCTGCACAAGCCACAGCAGCAAGAAACCATCATGACCTGAGCAAGTCTAAATAAAAAAATGAAAACCTATCTTTTAGGAAATGATATGAGACAAATATTCAGTAGTTTGATACCCTTTGGCTGCCTTCAGTGGTAACTCGCCTTCAGCGACCTGTAATAGGAGAACACAACTAATAAGTACAAATTCAAAACTGTATGAAAATCCTAACTACACAGTTGAAAGTTGAAATGCTGCATACCCGTGGCCACCACATGGCTAGTTTCTTACAAAGCTCGGTCACCCAAGCATCAGATGCATTCAATGTTTTACTCATAGGCGGTATCCCCTGTTGAAAAATCCATATTTATAAAAAACTTAAAAAGATATTATCCGCATGGAAAAAATTCCAAGTTAGAGAGCACGCAATGCCAACCACCTGAAGGCAAAACCAATCCCTCTCACTTTGCAAAGTGTTACGTACACAAAACTAATGACATCTATCACTACGCAAAAGGTCCATAGCCATTCGATTTGCCCTTTCATGTGGGATTCCATGTGATACTTTCATGTCATATGGCGTTATCCTTTTGCTTTTTATGGCATATTATATGAATCAATTATCTATCATAACATCCACACGCATGATTTTCAATGCTAAAAATCAGCACAGCTTCCTCGGTGCATCAAATACATCGATGCACAAAATAAAGGAAAACACACAAACAAATACTCGATAAGCATGCAATGCCCTCATAGCCAAAATACGCATTCCCTTTGTTTGAATCATTTACACCAGATATTACAAAAACATATTTTAGGCACAAGAACAAAAAAGAATCGTAGCCATTGAATTTGTGAGCCCAGTAAGCAAAACCTGTGATTATCTTATGTCGTGATTCGTGCCATGATTTTTCACCCAGATCATAAATATACATCGTGATAGAATCAATTGATTGCAAACATCATGATAATCAAAAACATTGTTTCGTTAATAATTAAAAATGTATAACACCAGATAATTACTTCGCTAATTTTATTTTATTTATAATAATAATCAAAGCAAGCATAAATAAAAAATAAAAATAAAAAACCTTTAATAGCTTAATGTGAAGCTGAGCAAGTGATTTATTAGGCTCAACAAGAGCACTCTCAATCTCCTCAGCCGTTAACTTTAAATCAACCCCAATGACTGGCTCAAAAACCTGTAAAAAAGAAACCTCCAGCTTTTTACACGAAATATTTATTAAGAAAAAAAACGGAGAGAGAGAATGAGAGCAGTTTGTTTATTTTACGCTCAAAAAATTAAGAACCGTAGCGAGTTCCCATCGTCCCCGAATCTTCTCGATTTCCGATTTCAAATAAGAGTCGTCGTCCAAAACGACGACGCCTTTTTCCTTCTCGTCGTCTGTCATTTTGCGGAGAGAGAAGGTGGAGTGAGAGATTGAATGGAGAAGGAAGAGGGAGGGGGCGGTAAAAATTTAGGGGACTTGTTTCCCGCCTCAATGAATTTTACTGACCTGAGTAAGGATCGTGGTTGGATTAATGTTAAGGTTGAGGTTACTTTACCTTTTCTAGGGTTAATTAGTTAATTAATTTTAGGCTATCATTTTGGAATAGGAGGGGAGGACAGCACAGGACACCTTCACTCCCACTTTTTATTTTTTTTCTCCTTGTTCGTAAAGCGCTGCATTTTTGTTGTTTCAATAGCTAGACGCCATCGTTTTGGCCAGTACTTTTTCCAGCAAAGCAGGGAGCACAATATCTATAAAAAATGATCTAAAATTAATTAAAATAACAATTTGAGATCTCAAACAAAAAAACCGGTAAGAAATTTTTTTAAAAAAATTGGTTTAATTCAATTTTTATTTTATATTTTGGAAACAAAACTGGAAAATTAAACTAGAAAAATCAAGATCAAATATATAATCAAACAACTATTTTTTTTAAAAAAATCAAATTTTAATGAAAGTTTTTTGGCTTGGGTTTTAACAATAACAAAACCCATTAATTTAATTTTTTAATTTGATTCAGTTCCATTTTAATTCTTTGATTTAATTTTGATTTGATTCAAAATAAAAAAAATCAATTTTGTTGGATTTTATCCTCCAAATTGCGATAATAGTGAAAGATATTTCGGTATATTTTTGTTTTCCAATTGGAATCTTTGAAATTAAAATTATTTTCAAGAATTAAAATCAATTTTGTTTTTGAAATTCTTTTAAGAATATTTATTTAAATATTAATATGAAAATATTATTACAAAAATACCCTTTCTTTTCTGCAACAGGCCACCCATCCTCCGTAGCAGTAGACGCTCCCAGTAAGGGTCACTGGGAAAATAGGCAGAGCACGAGAATGCGTGCATTTCAATCCCCGTTACACAGAAAATTGCTTCTGCTTGATAATTGGACTGTGACACTGTCAGGATCTTTAAACTATAAAACGAGGTCGTTGGATCAAAACCAGGGGAGCATGCTTCATGGTGCGGAAACAGAAAGCATGGCAGGGCCACAAACACAAAACCAAAGTGAAAGAAGAGCAGCACGTGTCATTTCCATGATAAAATGAACGAACTGTGAGGAGTAACAATATTCTCAGTGTGTACTTTCAGGGGAAAAATAACTCCAGGTTCCCGGCACCACACAATGATGCCTTTTCTTTGTTACCCAGTAACGAAAGGAGAGTAGCCCGCATTTCTTGTATTCATTGTAGAGGAACATCGCCTTCTTCGAGTTATTCATCTTTAGATGATAAAAAAGTTGGAGCACTATCTAGGCAGTACCCATGATTACTACCAGTGTATTTATTTGGTATTTAGAAAGTGATTTTTCTTTGTTTTTTTTTTAATTTTAAATTATTTTAACATACTAAAATTAAAAATTAAAAATATTATTTTAATATATTTTTAAATAAAAAATATTTTAAAAAATATTCGTTAATATAATACCAAATACTATGAACAAGTCAATATAAAAGGTATTAATAACTTGTTTGATAGTGTGAGAAAAATTATTTTTAAAATATATTAAAATATTTTTTTTTATTTTAAAAAATTTATTTTTGAAATTAACATATTAAAATGATTTTAAAATATCAAAAAATATTTTAAAATAAAAAAATTAAATGTTTTTAGAAACATGGTTTAACTGTAATCTCAAATATATCCTAAAAAATATTATAAATTAAAGGTAAAATAGTTAAAATTAATAATTTGATTTAATTTTACATATATTTCAAGCAGTGTAATTAAATTAAATTATATAATTTAATATTTTATTTCATATGTAAAAATTATAACAAGTTACGTGAAATTAAATTTAATTTTACATGTGATATGACAGCAGACTTGACAAGTTTTTTGTTTTTAACTTAAAAAACACAAGAAGCTAGCAACGGTCATTAAACTTTTTCAGAATCGAAAGGAGTGGTTTTCAAAAACTGCGATAGTGGCTGTTAGTTTTTCTTTCTTCTCAATAATATCTTTATGTTTATAAATTATGCTCCTCTGCATGTCTGCATTGCGCGGTGGAGGATCAATTTTTTTGCGAAGCGTACAGTTATTTTGAATTTTTTTTATTAAAATAATTTATTTATCAATATTTCTTGTTCATTTTAGCACACTCAAGGTTTTTTTACCCTAATTTTTGTTTTATTAAATAATTATTTATGATTATTCATACAAATTAAATATATATATATTATGCATAATTAGAAGATAAATATATAGTAAACGAAATAAAATCATGTTTATAATGTATTTAAAAAATTTAAGAACAAAATTATAATTTGAATTGAATTTTTATAAATGATTTATTATTAGGATTGTTATTTTAATATCAAATGCATGATAATTAAAAAATATTAAAATAAAAATAAAATTTTTAATACTGTTTAAGAACAATGTCCAGAGGGAAGAGTAGGTGTAGCATGGTAATATTTCATTCACTCTGTTGATTCTTCTATTCCTTTTACTTTCTATATTAATTCCCAAATCACCCGAGAACCGGTGAGATAAACAAACAAGACAGCACAGTAAAACGGATAAGAATGGAGGGACCGGTCTATTTATGTTAAAATCTAATCTTCTTGTGTCCTAGAAGTATTTTTAAATAAATTTATTTATTTTTACTTTATATTAATTGTTTTAGCTTTTTCTTGCACAGGATGACGGTAGTCCTTGTAGCCTTCAAGCAACCCTCTCATGTGTACATGAGTTTGTTTCCCCTCTTTCTCATCTAAAATGTATAAAAATAATAGAAAAACTAAATTTTTTTTATTAACGGTGATTAAATTGACAATGTTTGCCGGTTTGAAAAAATAAATTTAAAAAAATTATTAATCATAGTTTTTTTAACTAAAATTTTAATAGAAAAGGTTTTAGTAAAATTAATGTAAAACTATGGTATGTATTAATTAATAAAAACTTTTAAAATTATAGCCAGTACAAAATTTAGTTTAAATCGTACCTTATCATATTATCAAACGTATTCCTAGCAACGAATCAAACCCACATGGAACGGAGAGATGATATTTGTCTAGAAAATGATATTTTAGATATTTAATTGACTAGCGCGTTGCACGACCCTAAACATGCAATAATTTTATGGGGGTGACTAATATAGTAATAAATGTTAATTTTTAAAGTATTTATTATTATAAATGTATTAAAATATTTTTTAAATTTTTTAAAATTTATTTTTAATATTAATATATTAAAATATAAAAAAATAATTGATTTTTTTTAAATGGACAAAATGATGTTTCAATTGCTGCGCGAAACAATGCCTCATAATTCATGGATAAAAATTTCCAAAAATAAAAATAAAAATAAAAATAAAGTATATTTGTTTATTGGAAACTCAATCGAGAATCCACAAGTCCAGTGACTTATCTGACCTTTACCCTCACTTTTTATCTCCGTTACCCCGTAGTTCCGCTTTGTGTCTGTACTGCGTTGCACTTCACGCATCCGAGAAACCAGAAACACCTCGCAACAAATTAAAAAAATAAAGAGAAAAATTGAAATCTCCACCGGCAACACCCCAAATTCTCCAACTCAAAAACCTCGAAAAAAAAAAGAAGTAAAAAATGAATAATCAAAATCCATAACTAACAGAAAACAACAATAACCTCCATTGAAATGGACAAAGAAACCGACCTTCTCTCTCGCCTAGCAGCGAACCATCTCCACTTAGCTCAATTCGAGCCATTACGAGCCATCCTCACATCTCTCCGCACCAAAAACCCTGACCTCGCTCTCGCAATTCTCCAAACCATAGTATCCAATTCTGGCAGGTTCGATAACATTCTCTGGTCCCAATCTTGCCCCAATCCATCACTCCTCACATTTTTATCAACCCTAGAGCTCTTACAACTTAACAATCCGACTTCGCATACATGGCGCTTCGATTCCGTTACGCTTCGGTTGCGTGTAGAGTTTTTGTTGTTGATTCAACTTTTGATTGATCGCGTGACGGAGAGTTTGCGCAAGAATGTCGATCTCGATAGGTTTGAGAAAGAGGAGGGGGAGATTGGTGTGGGAGAGAGTTCTGGAGGAAGGGGGGAGGGGGAGGAGGAGGAGGAGGAGGTGGGGTTTTTAGATAATTTTGAGGGTTTAAAGGATGGGAGTGGAGAGTTAGAGGTTTTGGATAAGGTTTTGGAGTTTGGTGTGAAGAGATTGAAGGGAGATGTGGATTTGGACGGGAATGAAGTGGGAGGGAGTGGGAGAGGGGAGGGTTCCAGTT
>Ga0325402_1005335_pt1 | contig 12015 bp, 9 predicted proteins | sample PopdelMetagenome_22_FD_207212 | JGI IMG/M metagenome (GOLD analysis project Ga0325402, IMG submission 207212) | Populus deltoides microbial communities from Bellville, Georgia, United States - Xylem-PdKOR-R3 | ecosystem: Host-associated > Plants > Phyllosphere > Stem > Wood/Secondary xylem...
CCAAAATATAAGTTGAATAAAGGGCTAGCAGTTAGTACACCTTTATAAAAAAACTATAAATATTGATGATGTGTATGATAGGTGTATTATATTTTTAGAGGTCATGGTATGAAAATGGACTTGATACGTCTAGAAATATATGATTTTTGATATTATATTAGGGATTGATCGGTTGAGTAAGCATCATGCTAATATAAATGTTTTTACAAAGACAGAGTAACCTTTAAGCTACCGATTGGAAAAAAAAATGAATTTATGGGTGGGAGATGAGTAGTACCAAATTGCATCATTTTAGTGATGATTGTAAAAAGAATGATGAGGAAGAGATGTGATGCGTAATTAACATATGTTGAAAATCCAAGAAAGGTGACATTAAGCTAACAAATGTACTAGTGGTGAGAGAATTCTCTAATGTCTTTCCAAATGAGTTATTAAGACTATCCCTAAGATGAGAAATAAAAGTCTTAGTAAAAATAATTTCATGAACTATACCCATCTCTTGGTCCTATTATAGAATAACTTTAGTAGATTTGAGGGAGTTGAAATTACAACTGCAAGAATTACTAGATAAATGATTTATCCAACCTAGCAATTCACATTAGGGTTCCTCAATAGTGTTTATAAAAAAGAATGATATGACTTTCCAACTTTGTATTGATAAGAATAAAGTAATGTTGAAAAAAAATCTTCTTTTTCATGGATCAATGATTTGTTTGATCAACTAAGAAAGACATATATATTTTCAAAGATTGATCTGAGATCGGAATGTCACTAGATGAGAATAAGAGAGGAAGCTTTTTACAAGTCTATTTTCAAAACCCTTTTATGGCTATTTTGAATTTCTAGTAATGCCTTTTAGGTTAACAAATATCCTATCAATATTCATGGATTTGATGAATCAAGTCTTTCGATCATTTATGAACAAATGTGTTATAATGTTTATTGATGATATTATGGTCTACTTTAAAAGTCAAGTGAATCATGAACAACATTTGAAAATGGTGTTACAAATTTTAAGAGAAAAAATAAGTATGAATTTTGGCTAGATAAAGTCATGTTTTTTAGGCATGTTGTATATGTAAAAGGTATATATGTGGACCCGAAAAAGGTAGAAGCGATGCTAAGGTGGAAAAAGCCTACGAATGTAACATAAATTCATAATTTTATTAGATTAAAAGGGTTTATTGATGATTCATTAAAGGATTTTCTACCATAGCCACTTTGATGATTTGATTAATAAGGAAATAAGAAATTTTTAAATGGTTAAGATAGTGTGAAAGTAGTTTCCAAGAATTGAAAAAAAGATTAACTTAGCCCTAATATTGATCTTTTCTAAAGGACAAAAAAGTTTTATAGTGTACAATGATACCTATAATAAAAGCCTTAAGCGTGTGTTAATATGGGATGGTGGTTGTATATGCTTCAAAACAACTGAAAAAGCATAAAGTATACTATCTACCGCATTATTTAAAGTTAGCAACAATTATTTTTGCACTAATAATTTAAAAGTTTCAAAAAAATTAAACATAAAAGTTTGACCATAAAAATTAAACATGCGTTAGAGAATATAGGTAGAGTTAATTACAAATTATAAATGCATCACTAATTACCATATTGAAAAAGGTAAATGTTAGAGTCGATGCCTTGAGCCAAAAAGGTAAGTTTATAATGAGCAGTTTACAAATTCAAAATCAGATGGAGTTTTTAGAATTATACAAGATGTGGGTACAATTATCTCTTGGTTTTGGAGGATTTTTGTTAGCATGAATAACAATGAGGTCACTGCCATACGACAAGATTTTAGAGGCCCAACATAATGATGTGGAAGTAAAAAAGATTAAGTTTATAGTGAAATCATAAGATAAGACACATTTTTGGATTATGGAAAATAGTATCATTACAAGAAGCGAATATATCTTCTAAATAATGATATGTTGAATGGAGAAATATTAAGAGAGGCCCATGAATCATGATTTATAGTTTATTAAAAGATTATTATAGGTTACCTGACATGAGAAAAGAGATAACAAAAAGGGTAGTAAAGTGCACTATTTATCAGCAGGTAAAAACTGATTATCAAAAACTAGTTGAAGAATTACAACCTCTTCTAGTACCAGCATGAAAATGAGAGGACATCACCATAAATTTTATGTTGGGTATTCCAAATATAATATAAGAAACAATGCAATTTGGAAAGTTTTCGATTGACTAAGTCTACTTTGTTTTTACCTATAAAAATGATGGATTTAATGTACATATTGGTTAAGTTATACATCAACAAAGTGGTTAGGTTACATAGAGTTTTGGTGTCCATTGTATCTAAATAGGATCCCTGATTTACATTTAGGTTGTGGTCAAGTATACAACTTTCTTTGGAAAAAAAAGTTAAAAAAGATCACAACGTTCCATCCTTATACTGATGGATAATTAGATATGACTATTCGGATACTAGAAGACCTCGTAAGATATTTTACTCTTGATTATGGAGGAACCTGGGAAAAAACACCTATCATTAATGAAATTTGTTTATAGTAACAACTTTTAGGTCGTAATAGGTATGAAAATGTTTAAAGCACTTTATAGGAGAAGGTGTCGAACTCTTTTATGTTAGGATGAAGTGGGAGAATGGAAACTAGAAAGGTTGGAACTAGTACTAATAACCACATATAAGATCCAAATGATTAGAGCAAGAATGAAAAAAGCCAAAATAGATAGAAAAGTTATGTTGAAAATTAAAGAAGATCTTGGAGTTTGAACTGGGCGATCAAGTATTATTAAAGGTTATGTCTTAGAAGAATTTAATTTGATTTAGGAAGAAAAAGAAGTTAACACCAAGATATATCAATCCTTTTAAAATTATAGATATGATTGGACCAATGTTCTATCTGTTACCCTTATTGGTCTAGTTATCAAAGATACATGATGTGTTTCATATATCTTTACTTTGGAATGCAGAAGTAAATCCTTCATAAGTTTTACCACAAGTGCCAAAGGAAATTCAAGAAGATTTAACACTTGATGTTAAGCCAACAAAGTTTATTGACCGGTGAAATTGTAAAATAAAATGATGTTCTTGATAAAGGTAAAGTGAGAAAGCTCTCAAGTAAAGTAGGAGACTAATTTTGAGAAGGAATTAATGTAATTCCCAACCAAAAAAGTAAATTAAGAGAATTTTTTCTTTTTCTTCCGGGCACGATATCAATGGTTCATTTCTTTTAATTGATTATTGTCAAATGTTTTTTTTATGGTTCATCTAAAAAAATTTAGACTCGCCTACAACGTAGTGCAAATCACCAATTTAGCATATACTAAAAGGGCTTGGTTTTTTACTATAGCAATGAAGAGTTAAAAGTCAAGTCCATTTTCATTTTGGTACTCAATATTTTTTACTTTTTTTTTTAATTTCAAACTTCATTTGTTTTCTAATTTCATCATTCATTAGGTTTACTAGGTATTGAATTTCATAATTTTTTTATTTGTTTTCTATGGAGTTATCCTGGTCTCATGACTCGGGTTGCGAGTTTTGCGGATTAGATGTGTTGACTCGGGTCATTTTTTTAATTATATTTTTTTTGCAACTTCATCATTTAATATTGGATTGATTAAGAATTACGTTTCATAATTTTTTTTATGAAGTTACCATGGTCTCATAATCCCAGTTGAGAGTTTTATTTGTTAGCCAGGTTGACTCAGGTTTTTTATGGTATTTTTTTAATTATTTTTTTCAATTTCATCCTTCAAAACTAGATTGATTGAGAATTGAACTTTATATTTTCTTTCAATTTTCTTTCTATCGATTTATCCAGATTTCTTGACCCGGGTTTGGCAGGTTAACCTGGGTTGACTCTAGTCATATTTTTGTCATTTTTAGTTATTTGTTTTTTAATTTTATCCTTCAATATTGGAGCGATTGAAAATTAGACTTCATAATTTGTTTTGATTTGCGTTTAATGAGGTTATCCTCGTCTCATTACCTGGGTCACGAATTTGGTCGATTGACTCTGATGGTTTTTTGTATTCTTTTTTAATTGAATTTTTATAATTTCATCATTTAATATTGAATTGATTGAGGATTGAGCTTTAAATTTTTTTTCTATTGGATTATTTCGGTCTTATGATTCATATTTAGCAGGTTAATCCTGTTATTTTTTAATTAAATTTTATTTTTAATTTTATTATTTGTCATCATGTTGATTAAAAATTGAATTTAATAATTTTATTATTTTTTTATAGAATTACTGGGTTCTCGTAGCCTGATAATAGATTTAATAGGATACCTAAATTGATTTGAGTGATTAAATATATTGTTTTATTATAATTTTTTTTAAATATTTTTAAATAAAAATATTTTCTTATGACTTGTCCAAATTGTTTTTTAATCTAACAAATCAATAAGATTTTATCGGACTCGGGCATTGATATAATAATACTGTAAGTAACAAAAAGGGTTTTTCTTATACAGCAAAGTGACATGGCAACTCTGTACTCTGGTTTCTCCTCAGAACTCTCATGTGCTGTTTCCAGAGAAAAGCTTAGAGAGGGACAGAAAGAGGACGGCAGCTCTGCAAGCTAATTCAATCTCCTTTACATGTTGAAGATTTGTTTATTATATTTTGGCTCTCTTTTTACTCTCACCTGTCTTGTCTGACTGACATTTCTCAAGTGCCCCCGAAAGGGTGGTCCATCTTGTCAGAACTCACCCTGGCCTGCCATAATACCAAACAAAGAAGCCGATGTGAGAGCTTTTGCAAGCATTCTCAACACGCAAAGACCAAACAAAGCTATATTAAAAACCAATCAAACAGAAAGCAACCAATCCAAACAAATCTATCTCTCCATGGACTTCCATCTGAAGCAATGGAGAAACCAGCATGAGGAGTCAGGGCAACAACCCTCTGCAAAGATGCCAAAACTCCTCATGGATCCCCATCAACCACAACGACATCTACACTCATCTGGGTCTGCTGCCTTCCCTTTGTTTCTACCTGAGCCCAGCTGCAAAACCAGTAACCTGTCAGCATTTCATGATTCAAACACAGCTGCAAACACCAGACTTCCTAGTAAGTTTACTCTTTGACTTTTCTTGCACCCCCCTCTTCCTCACCTAATTAAAGAAAGTTTCATGGTTTGCTTCAAATGTTACGTACTCAATTTACTCCCTTCATCAATTCTAGTTGATATAAGTTTCTTTTCCTTTTGTGAATGGTGCCTGTTATGCTTGTTAGAGATCATGCGGAATTACTTTAGCCTGGAACAGTGGCAAGAGCTAGAGCTGCAGGCTTTGATCTACAGATTCATGTTAGCCGGTGCAGCTATTCCTGCGGAGCTCCTCCAACCAATCAAGAAAACCCTTCTTCATTCTCACTCTCCTCCATATTTCCTGAATCATCCTCTTCAACTACATTGCTCTTATTATCAGCCATCTTGTAAGCGCTTATAACCAAAACCTCTCTAAAAAAATGCGGAGTTGTTGTGGTTATATAGTTAACTAATTACTGTTTGCCCATATATATCAACGTGGTTTAATATCGTCAGTACGTAGTATTGCAAACAGGGTATTGGGGAAGAGCAGCCATGGATCCGGAGCCAGGTCGGTGCCGGAGAACAGATGGGAAGAAATGGCGGTGCTCCAGAGACGTGGTGGCAGGGCACAAGTATTGCGAGCGCCACTTGCACCGTGGCCGCAACCGTTCAAGAAAGCCTGTGGAAAATCCCACACCTACAATATCCACTAGCATCACTTGCATTGGTATTGGAGGTGCGGGTGGTACCGCATCAGCTGCTGCTTTCAATTGCAGTACCACACCAACCATATCAGAGGTGGTCAATGAGACTCATTTTTCGCATACACTAGAATCCCCTTCCATTCATCTCAATCATAGGTAATCTTGCAGCCAGGCTTTAATTTAATGATTTAATAACCTCATCAAAGATATTCTTGTGGATGATCCTCTGGATTTAAGAAACAAGCTAGTTTAAGCAGAATTTTCAACTAACTAGGAGGAAACATGATGATGGAATCTCGAATAATGTCCTTAATTGATGGGACCGACCCCAGTTTAGAAATTCTTTGAATTATGTCTCAAACTGAAAGAATTGGACAGCAAACTACCTTTTCATTGTTTTGTTTTTGCTTTAATCTTCTTGCTCACCCTTATTGCAGCTCCAAAACTGAAAGCAAGGGCTTAATTGGACCACCACCTCCAAATGAGGTTGGTAACAGGTCTGATGGCCACATTCTGTGGCATTTTTTTGATGACTGGCCACGATCCGTTGATGAATCCGACAATATGAATGCTGGAAGCTCAATGAACTCTTTAACCTGCCTCTCCGTTTCAATGCCTGGAAACTCACCAGCATCAGATGTGTCATTGAAATTGTCCACTGGGAATAATATTGCAGAAGAGGAGCCGGAGCCGGTCCCAGCCCCGATCCCCAGAGGCAATACAAGCAATTGGGCTGCTGCAGGATGGGGCACAAAAATTACAAACCAGGAGGTGACTTCAATGGGGGGACCTCTTGCTGAGGCGCTGAGGTCCTCCACTACCAAACTCATCTCCCACGAATGTTCTGCACCAGTTATCTCGCCCCACTGTTTCTGAAACTTGATCTATTTTAGGTTAGTTTGTGGTGTAGTAACACACACACACACACACACACACACACACACATCAATACGTGCATTAACTAATAATGTTGGGTTTTCTGGTTGCTACAGACATCCTAGTCAAAATCTTTCAGTGGACGGTGTGTTGTGTTATTTGATTGAAACCATGTCATGATTTGTTTGTTATGTTTAATGTGATGAGTGCCTTGGCTGAAGGTAACCTTCTCATCTGACGGCTCAGACATGCATGAAGTTGAGGCAAATCAGGTGCCTGGTCCTTTAATCCATATATAGGCTTGTAGTTGCAGCCTTCCAGGTTATCTATCTTTTTTCTTTCGTGTTACGCTCTTGCGTAATTATGCTTCATTCTTCAATTTAAATCAGCTCATGTCATCACCCGTTATGGTTTAAATCTCACCATTAATCCGGTATTCAACGACTTAAATTAAATGAAAAATAATTTGTTGCCATTTTATCGTGTAATAAATCGTTTTCATTCAATCTAAATTATTTAAATTTAATAATTTAGATTTAAGGAGCAGAAAATGATGGCCTGGAAACACATGCCTTGTTTCAAGCAACCACCTTTTCTGGCCATGGCTATGGTAACCAGAAGCAATGGCAGTTCAAAACACCATAAAAGAAAAAATGCTACTTCCCTAGCACATAAAAAAGGTTAAAAAGGCCAAGCTTCTGCATACATGGAACAAAATGAGACAGGTCAGGCAACATGCATGATAATAAAAATCAAATCTCCAAATTGAATAGCCACCCGGTGACTGCTACCCTCACGAGCGCCATTAATCAGCACAACACTCGCATGAGAAAAACTAATCAGACAATCACATTTTATTATAAATGCGCCATTATTTACAGGAGCATCACAACGTGCCTATACAAGAAGAGGCCTGGTTTGAGCTTGGAGGGGCACGATGACTTGACCAGCAAATACTACACAGATGTCAGACAAAATTTTCTACATGTTCAACATTGTTTGGTCTTCTTTTGATCCACGGATTAACAATTCGCATAATCTCTGCCTTTGCTCGTTTTTCTTGGTTGTGCTTGGATGACAAAATGCTGGCAACGGCACTAGGATTGACTTAAATCATGGTCCTCCATGTACTATGTCGATTGAAGATGCCTGATGCCATTCCTATATCGAGAAAGGCTTTGTTGAGATCAATCAGCCCTCAGCAGCTTCATTTTCACTCTCAGCAGGTTCCAATTCATCCTCCACCAGAGCATAGACCACAGCCGTTCTACTTGGTGCATACACCAGGAAGGATCGAGGCCGGTCATCATACCACCCTTCCTGCACACCACATAAATCTTGACAAATATTCTAATATTTACAAGGAATTGCCCAGTGGAAGACGGATGAGGATGAAACTAAATTCAGGTAACAAACTTGAGAGAATTTTCTTACTGAGCTGAAGTACTCAGCATCCTTATCAAGCCTTTTGAAGCCTCCAAACAATGGATCATCAGAATCTAAAACAATCTGCAGGCAAAGAACAAAATGTGTTTTATAAATAGAAGTGGAAAATTTGAGGCAAACTAGCACAGCACGAGGCATCAACTAGATTACAAGTTTTAAAATGCTGGGGATTTACAAGATATCTATAAACAGAACTGAACTGAATTGAAAGCCTACACATTCCTAAACATAGATTAATCAATAGAGCATAGAAAAGGAAGGGCACAATTAGCACTGTTGATTTTGTTTTGTTTTTTTTTTTAATTTTCATAACCTTTATTACTTGTGCAAGCATATAGAAAAGGTTACAGTGAATACCTTGTACTTTCCTGGCTTTAAGCAGCCTACTCGGTAATCTGAATAACTGTTGGTCCAATGAAAATTAAAGACAAAAACCAAGTTCCCTCTTTCGAAGACAATAACTCGATCCCCTTCGTTTTTCCGTGATATATATTGGTGCTCAGATGTCATGAACTGCAAAAACAGTTACCATTTAAGCCTTAACATTTTTAATTTATTTTTCACATTTATCTTAAATTTTGCAAGCACGGGGTAGCAAACTCATAGATTTGCTCGTTCGGTATTTCATGCCCTACAATTGAAATAGAAATGAAGGCGAGAATGATCCTTTGTTGGGGATGGGGTTCAACAGTCTAAATTAAGCACCAAAGATAAAGCAATTTCAAGGACAGATATAGTCAGCTAATTTTCAGTGTAAAACTCTAAAATTCCAAACCAAGAGAAGTGAACAGAAAAAAAATTGGGAAATGAAGTACATTTAAAAAGACTTTAAAATGTAGACTTTTAAATACGAGCAATCTGCTTAAACCGTAGCTGTTTCACAAGCAAGATGGAGAAAATTTTTTCTAATCTCAATTAGAGTTAAAATAGCTTGTCAATATATTTTTAAAATAAATAGTCAAGTGTAACAGTTAAAAAGAACAGTACCAGTGTGTTTGAAGACCTAGAAAGAAAAGTTGAATTTTCTTATGAAAAGAGAAAAATATAGCTCAATGTTTGCAAATATGTTGCTATTGGAATGTGGTATGGTGGGACATGATTTGAAATGATTTCAACTCTCTTACAGGTTAATGAGATACGCTTTGCTTTGCAATATCTTGCAGAGATTTGAAACCATGTGATACAAGTAAATAATTGCAGGCTTCCACCATCTCAGCCCACAGACATGAAATAGAAAAACCGAATCAAGCTAGAATATGGAGACACTGTCTCCTTTACCTTGCTTAATATAAGATGCATTCAAGCAAATAAATAAATATAAGTTCATAATCCATAAATGCAGCTCACCAGCAGCCAAAACTATGCTACATAACAGTATGATAGGAACTTACACCATAGATTTCTTCAAGATGCTGCATTGCCCGATCAAATTCTTGCATTCCATGGTATCTTAGATATTCTGCATCCCCCTGGGCACGCATGAAAAATCAACACATGTCAGATGTGAGTAAATTCCAGAAACCACGGTGGAAGAGCTACTTTGTTTCAACAATTCTTAAAATTCCTCGAGGGTTCATCAGTTTGTTTTTTCAGTGCAAGTAATGGTTATTAAGACCAACACTTTTTCAAGCTCCAATTGAGCCAAGAATAAACTGCAATGGTCAGATTAGGTTTCAAAATCAGGCATAAACTTACTAGATCAAATCTACGCCGGCATTTATCAAAACTGTTATTATTGCCTGGAATAATTTTACCAGTAGGAAGGCGCTGATCGCCCCTTGGGAAATCAATCCACTCTGAGAAGAATAAAAGAAAAGTACACCGACATTATAAAAGCTACCAATTTAATAAAAATTCATTAAATGATGATAGAACCAATAAGAAGACATTAAAGAATAGTAATAACCATGGTAATAAAATTCATAAATATTCTTACCAGGGTGTCCAAACTCATTTCCCATAAAATTCAAATATCCTTCTCCTCCTAAACCCATGGTAATAAGCCGGATCATTTTGTGCAATGCTATTCCACGATCTACAAGAGGAGTTGATGGTCTATCAAGAGCCATGAAGTCGTACATATCCTGAGACAAATGGAGAATTAGAAGACTGATTCCCAGCTTGATAAACCATAGGGTTTTATGATGTGGAGTAGGAAGAAAAACAGAAAAATATAGTAGAAAATGGTAAATTTTTTAATAACTTGGGAGTTTGTAACTTTTGGGATCACTGCTCTATAGGAAAACATTTATATATAAAGCAAAACGACATGGTGTCTCATCCCAAGAATTTAAGATTTTGTGTTTTTTTCCTCATTCCAAATGTTTAAGATGAAATAACACAAAAAAAAATAGAATGACATGTTTTCCTTTGATAAATACAAATAAAATGACACATTTTGGAGTCCCTAAATAGTAACATCCTAATGGTTCAAGCAGTGTGCCTAGAAAAAAAAATTGTATTGCTGACATGACACTATAATTGAAAGGGATCATGCCTACAATTACTCAACAACTTCAAAAACTTCATCAATTTAATGGTCATATAGAAGATAGATGTAGATCTATTCAAATTTTAAAGGTTTAATGGTGAGCCCTAAACTTATTATCCTGTTCCAGCTTCAATATCCTTCTAGTTTTAGCCATAACAGTGCTGAATTTTCTGTTTCTATTGTTTTCCTCTTGCCACCCTGCATCCATTGATTGGCACATTAACTTTTGGAAGAATTTATATTTTCCTTGGTAATTTTAGTGTTGTTGTTTAGTTTAGGAATCCTCTAGTTATTTGGGTTTTTCAATTTTCATGTAACTTTGAAATGTGATTCACTCTATAAGGATCAGGATTTAGACTTGGAACTAATATAAATAAGGCTGCTTCGGCTAATTTACAGACATCTTTTATTTCCTATAAATATACTGTAGAGGTTTCTCTACAAACCAGCAAATCAATGTTTATAAGTTTGAGCTTCAATTTTCTTATAGTTTTAGCCATTATATCTGCAGTAATTGCTGGTTTCCTCCTCACCCTACTTCAACTCTGAAGAAAGTACTCTGATAAAATAAGATGAATAAAGAAAGCTAATCCCTAGATATATGCACCAGATGCAAGAAGTCTTCTTGCTAGAGTCAAGTTCTCCAAGGGGATTGCGAAGAAAAGTTTGTTTTCCTCACAGATTTTGGTTTTCTTTTTTAGTTTCACAGATCCTTATGCTATTTCGATCTAGTTATGTATATCTGACATTTAATGATAGTAGTCAACTAGGATTTGTGGCAATTTCTATTCCTACAATGGTTATAACTACAATAAATAGGCTATCAGAGGTATTGTAGAAGACAAATCAGTTTAATTAATATTTACAATAGTTAGAATTTCTACAAACCCTGCACCTCATTCTCTTCTTCAAACTTTAAACTTGTTCAAATGTTAACCATTATTTTTCTGTTCTACCTACTGCATCATTTCTCCCACTGGTGTAAACATTCAAGAGAAAAACAATATTCTCTAATAAAAATGTGCATAAATTTTGATTTTGGAATGATATGGGAAAGAACTCATATAACCTTGTCCATCAACCAGAATGCAATGGTCTTGTCACCAACAAGAGCTTGGTCATGACTTTCAGCATATGAAACGCACTTTTCCAGCCACCTTCTGTTAGTGAGAGTGTGTACAATGTCACCCATTCTCCATTCTTCATCCTTCTTCCTACACCCAGTACAAATAGAAAGTGACTGCCAGAAAAGACCTTAAAATAGCATCAAACAAGAAGATGCAGCTTCAAGGCAGTCAAAAAGAGGTTGGAGAGTTTCAGTGGCAACATACTGGAGAAGCTCAATCCATTTATCAGCAATGGCCATGTGGAGGCGATAATCAAATCCCACGCCACCATCTTGGACAGGAATGCAGAATGTTGGCATTCCACTGACCTGCAAAGTAAAAAAGAAAATTATAAACATGAGCAAGCAAA
>Ga0325402_1005339_pt1 | contig 12011 bp, 1 predicted proteins | sample PopdelMetagenome_22_FD_207212 | JGI IMG/M metagenome (GOLD analysis project Ga0325402, IMG submission 207212) | Populus deltoides microbial communities from Bellville, Georgia, United States - Xylem-PdKOR-R3 | ecosystem: Host-associated > Plants > Phyllosphere > Stem > Wood/Secondary xylem...
ATAATATTAAATCCATGTTCTGTCATGAGAAGAAGAGAAGGAAGTAAAATATTATAGAACTGATTCAAGGCTTATTTATAGCCTTCCATGCAGCCCCTTAATCCTAGAAACAAAAGGAAAAGATAGCCACCCATGTTGTTTCCAAGTTGTAGAAGGATTCTTTTGGTTCCTTTGCTGTACTCACCTCATGGCCCAAATAAGGTTATGTTGGACCCCTCTTGCACATGGATAAGATGTACTAGGGTCTCCTCTTGATACTCTAATGGACCTTTCAATTATGACTTGGTTGAAACATTCAAAACCAATGCATTCAATGCCTCTTTCAATGCCTTTGTCTTGGACCGAGTCATTGGACCATTTGGAACATGTAATGGGTCCTTACTGGTGTTTCTAGGCTGGTGCACATCAGAAAGAGGTTGGTGTGTGTAATAAGGCATCACTTAAGATCAATGTGATTATGGGTAGACTTTATATAGAGAAAGACTTCATCAAATAGAGAAAAGCTTATGAAAAATAAGTATCAGTTGCCTCTAGAGCCACAAACTCATGGCATGAGCTTATGATTTTTACACTAAATGATGGAAGGGGTATATATTTCCCTCATGAAGATACCTTACTAACACTACCATAATATCTAACCACAAGTGCTTTGGGTGTTGGTAAATGATAGGAGTGTTATTAAATTCTTTCCTAAAAATTAATGAGCAAGATGGGCATCGATAGTTTTAGGCTAACTTTAGTTAAAACACTATTCATTGGAATATAGAGGAAGGGTGTGCTAGTAAAGGGTATCGTTGAAATAATAGTTATCGTTGATATATAGCCCTATATAGGACTCTCTAGTAGACCTTTATGATGATCAAGATGGATTTGGTTTACAACATCATTATTGGTAAATGTCTCTATAAAATCAACACTGCTATTAAAATACAGTACTTTGCTATAAAATTCTCTACTAAAATATAGGTGGCCATAATTAGAAGGAATTGAATGGCTTTAAAGTTGTGCACCTTCATGTGGGTCAAGAGGAAGAATGCCTTGGTAGTGGACTAGGGTGGGCCATGAAAGAAACAAATAAAACATGCACCAAGGCTATAAGTCAACCTTTATGAGATAAATACTAGTGCTACCATAAAGATTTAATTTGCCTTAGATCCTGAATAAGAAGAGGCCCTAATAAAACTCCTCAATAACCAAAAAGATAACTTTACTTTTAAAATCTCTTATATGCCTAACATCAACCCCAAAATGACCATCCATAAGTTGAATGTGAGCCTATTTTTCTCTCTCATCAGCTAGAAAAGGAGAAATTTTAGGAGGGAAGACAAAATGCCATATATGAAGAGGTGGATAAACTTTTACAAGTGGATATTTTTTTAGAGGTGAGGTATCTTAAATGGCTAGTTGTTATAGTGTGAAGAAAGCAAATAAAAAGTGGAGAATATGTGTGAACTTCACCGACATTAATAAAGCATGAATAAAGGATAGTTTTTCCTATCAGAGATAGATAAATTGGTAGACTTTATAGTTAGGTTTGAATTCCTAAGCTCATTGGATACAAACTTGGGTTATCATTAAATCCCAAAGCACTATCGAAGTTGAAGAAAAGATATTGTCAAATGGTTAATTTATTGTCAGAATTTTCCAACCCCTATGCGGTAATCTAGTCCCACTAGACTCAGTCTTTCCTCACCATTTTCACTTATGTTTGCCTATGACTAAGTGTCTCCCACACTCAAGAGGTTTTTCTCACTCTCACAAATTATAAGCAAATGGAATCACATAAGTAAAGAGATAGCAAATCAGTACACAACATATACAAGAAATATTCTCAACCTTTATTAATCTCAACAACAAAAGAAATACATAAATTTATATATGTGTGTTATGCATAAAAATTACAACCTACACAATCAAGGCTCTCCAGCCTATTTATAGACAAGCATATAAAAGGTTGCAAAGCATAAAACTACCATCCCTACATTTTAAAAAGTAGTGGGGCACTTTCTCCCCCATGTTCCTATAAATTTAGTGGGTGGTTTTGACCTATAATTGTAACTGCCATAACAACCTACTACATTATCATATAACTATTAGTTTATGATGTCGAATTTGTTGTGTTTGTTGCATGCCTTGAAATGCCCATTGTCTAAGTTCAAACTCACATCAGCACACTGCTCGTTTATGCCAATGATGCTGATTTTGCCACGCTGCTGAATTTAACACTATCCCACATATTGCCACTGCCTCTTGTGTCTTTCTAGTAGTGTTTTTATCAATGTATTCATGTTGAATTTTGACTTTGTTATAAACCTCCCCCACTAAAAGAAACTAACGCTCTCATCGAACAGAGTTAGGATACCTCTACATAACATTTGTTTATTGTCATGAATTTGTGTCCCACACACAAAGCCTCTCAGTTTTTCCCGTATTTAAATAGAATTTTGCCCATCTAATCTGTGATGCCTAGGAAACCTTGACAATCCCATAGTCAATTAGATTTTGAAACAAACTGTGACTAAAGTCTTCTCTAAGATCCTGCTTGTTTTCCACAAAGTGAAAACACACTTTAAATCCTAATTCAAAGCATTGAGATCAATGTCACTAATCTCATTTGAACACCAATAAAGTTGTAACACTCCATTGTCACATAACTTCCATATCTTCTAGAATTCGTATGCAACTTCTCTAAGGCACACAAAAGCTATCCTCGTTCATTAGCAATTTCACATGCCAATTCGTCGACTTGTAAGCCTAGTTTCATAATGTTTAGACATTTCCCTAAGCATCCAAGGCTTCAATCCCTTTCCTCGTGAAAAACACCATATAAAACTACTTTGAAGAATTACGTTAATCCCCATAAAATCCACCTGACTCCTCAATTGTTTCATATACAACCTTTAAAAAAAATAAGTCAACTTTTTTTAGTGATCAACATAATCTTAGTTAAAGTTCTTTTAGCAAATCGTAGCCTTGCCTAAGCATACACACATGTAGCATCCCAACATCAAATCCATCTGACTTGTTATATAAATACTTATTGTTGTACCCGAGACAATTCATCACCCACATAATTATTTATTGATGTAATAGCCTCGTTGTTCCATATTTGCTACATGTTTTTTCCACTAAAAAGTCGCAATATGATAACCTAACAAAGGCCAATAGCAATCTATTTTTACCACCCTGAATCTCTCAATACCAAGATGTATAGAATAGCCACCCATACTACCTCTCCATCAAAGTAGCATACCAAATCATCCTCGTTGATGATTTTGGCTCCTCAACCGAATCCACTAACTCGGTTGCCGAATCTATCACCCAATTGTCCATCGTTAAAGTGCAAACTCCCAAAATGCTCACTTTCGTTCTACCTACCCACCAAGGTAGCACACCAAACATAATCCCTCTGTTTACATTTGGTTTCTTAATCAAATCCTCTATGACTCGGTTACTATATTCTTCATCCCACACAATCCATCGTCAAAATATGTTGAATTCCCAAAACATTGTTCCCTTCATCCCAACCTATATGTTCATTAAGATGCATGACATGCATGTTCAGGTTTTGTCACCCCAATCTGTCTCGTTGTTAAAGTGCACATAACAACCCCATATTTTTCCCCGCCCAAGACAATCTAATTAAGCTTCGCCCCCTCCTCCTCTATACTAGCCCAAATCATGATTGAATTTCATCTTAGTCGTTAAACACACACATGAGATTTATGCATGCCACATCTTCAACATCGTTTTCCACAATGGCAACATTGAGATGTCTTTTTTTTTAGCATTCCCTCACAAAGTGATTTACATCGCATATAAAGTAATGGAAATCTGGTTTTAAACCCTTACCGATTGTCTTTTCATCTTACCTTTCATCGTTAACAGCATGTTTGGGCTCCCCCTACCAAATTTCTTCTTTTTCATCTTATCCTTTCTCTTAGGCTTTAAAAAAAACTCAAAAGCTCCAGCAGTCCCTTCGCTAGCCTTTACTCTGAAATCTGTCAATCCATCAGCAATGTTAATGGTCGAAAACAAGTCTAAAATCTTCTACCTCTTCAACTCTAACTATGCCCATAAATGAAGTCCAGACAGAAACTTGAACAATTTATCCTTCTTGGACATGTTGTCAATATCTAAAATCAAAGCACTAAATCTCTATGTATAATCCCTCATTGACCCAGCATGCCTCAAGTTTTCTCTTGCAATCCATAACCTATTGTTGGGCAGAAATTGTTCATTTAACTCATGTTTCAGGCCCTTTTATGTCTCAACCATTGGTCTCCTAGTGTTTAATTCCTTCTTGGACCTTGTCCGCCACATAACTTTACATCACTAGATAGGTACATCACTGCGATGTCAAATTGTTCATCAATGTTGATCTTGGCCACACTAAAATAGTGTTTCATGTCCTATATAAAATTCTCCAATTCCTTGATCCTCTTAGCCCCATCAAACGAGTTAGGCTCTGGAACTTTAGGCTTTAAAGAACCAATGCTGCCAATAGCCTTTACAATTGCCCCTTTCAAGATAGTCATTTCTTCATCGACAGTCTGAAACTTTCAGCTTGTCTTTATCGCAACTTTGACATATTGTCCAATAGTCTTTTAAACGATATCCATTGCCAACTCTAACTTGTCATTCAATGAACAATTTTCACCTTTAAAAATTAACCCCATCAAGTCCTCTAGAGGTGTCAATCTCTCCCTGATCACATTCATGCCCTTCGGCATATGATTTCAAGCCACCAATTTCATAAACTATCCCATAATAGCTTATGCAAGACTGTTTGTTGTCCTGTCCACAAAACTGTTTGTTGTCCTGCCCACAAAATTGTTTGTTGTCCTGCCAAAAATGCAATCATGCTCTGATACCAATTGTTCATGAGGAAAGGGATGGAAGCATTGGGTGCTTAAAGAAGTGTCTGGATATCATGAAAATAGGCTTACAAGTTGATGATTTGGCATATGGGATTGCTAATGAATGAGAATAGCCTGTGTGTTTCTTAGGAAAGTCGCATACAAACTCTAAAAGATATGGCAGTTATGTGACAATGAAGTGTTATAACTTTGTTGGTGTCCATACGAGATTAATGACATTGATCTTAATGCTTTAGATTGGGACTCAAGGTGTGTTTTGACTTTATGGGAAACAATCAGGACCTAAGAGAAGAATTTCATCATAACTTGGTTTGAAATCTAGTTGATGATTTGTCAAGGTTTCCTAGGCATCATAGATTCGATAGACATAATTTTATTTGAATATGGGCAAAACTTAGAGGCTTTATATATGGTACATAAATTTGTGACAATAAGCAGATGTGATGCAAGGGTATCCTAAGTTTTTCTTACGAAGGTGTTGGATTTTTTTAGTGGGGCTTTTTTTAGTGGAGGGTTTCCAACGAAGTAACAATTCAGCATGAATACATTAACAAAAACACTACTGGAAAGACAGGATGGGTAGTGGTAGTCCATGAGACAATGTCAAATTATACAACTTTAGCATATTCAAGCAATGGATTGATGCGAGTTTGGACTTAGATGATGGACAATCCAAGACAGGCAGCAAACACATATTCTACAGCATAAAATGATAGTTTCGCAATAGTGTAGTGGGTTGTTATGATAGTTATGGTCATGGCTTTATGGGGGGATGAGTGTTTAAATCATGGGAGCATGGCATCTGAATATGGGGGCATGATTGAGATTGCTCCTCAAGACACTTAGATCATGGGATCATGGTTTAAAACCACCCACTAAGTTCATGGGAACATAGGGAAAAAAAATGCCCCACTACTTTCTAAAATATAGGAATTGTAGTTTTATGCTTTGTAACATTTCATATACTTGTCTATAAATAGGCAGGAAAGCTTTGGCTATGTAGGATGCAAGTTTTGTGCATAGCACACACATATGAATTTGTGTATTTCCTTTATTGTTCAAATTAATGAAGGTTGAGAATTTTTTCTATATATGATGTGTATTGATTTGCTACCTCTTTACTTGTGTAATTTTATTTGCTTACAACTTATGAGAGTGGGGAAAACCTCTTGGGTGTGGGAGATACTTAGTCATAGGAAAACACGAGTGAAAAGGGTGAGGAAATGTTGAGTCTAGTAGGACTAAACTGTCGCATAGAGGCTGGAAAATCCCGATGACAAATTAACCCCATGACATATATCCTTTATGAAATAGACTAAATTTTGTTATAAGACCATACCATTTGGGCTTAAAAAAGTAGAAGTCGCCTATTAGAGATGGTGAATCAAAGATTTAAAGACTAGTTTCATAGGAACATGAAAGTCTATATTGACAATATGAGCGACTTTTAAAGACTTCTAGGATCTCCAAGAGGTTTTTATTATTCTTCACTAGTACAAAATGAAGTTGAATCTAGCCAAGTGTGCCTTCTTTATCGGAGAAAGGTATGATTTTTTTATTGGTAATAAAGGGATAAAACCTAATCTCAAGAAAATTTAGGCCATCTTGAACATGATACCTCCCTAGTTTATGAAAGATGTACAAAGACTGATAGGAATAAAATTATTTTTTAATAGATTTACCTCCCATATAGGAAATGTTATTTGTCATATTAGATAGAAATCAACAATGAAATATGAAATAGAAATCAATGACTTAAAACACTAGAGCATCCAATTTCACTACAACTAATCTGTAACAACTCCTTAAATAATGCTAGTGTAAGATTTAGCCTATGTTGACAGTTAAGATTCCCCAACTTAGAGCGTGTTTGGCAGTGTGGTTGCGGGTGCTTTTCAAATAACTTTTCGTGCCAAAATGCATGCCAATGATGTTTTTTTATTTTTTAAAAATCATTTTTGACATCAGCACATCAAAATGATCCAAAACGTACAAACCATATTAAATTTTAGCAAAAAACAAAATTCAAATTTTTTGGGAACGCGAGTTGAACCGCGTTCCCAAACGCTTCCTTAATCAACAATCTCTCTCGAGAATGTGTTGACATTGCTTTCATACATTAACATATCATATCTCTATATGAATTTCAATATGCAAAAACACTTTATGTTTCATGGATTCTTGCATAACATAACCACATAAATCATGTTTGTCAATCTTTAAGGTTTTATCAATTTACGGAATTCATCATATGAATCAAACATTATACATAACCTTTTAGTATCAATATAACTATCAAATCATCAAGTATTTTCTAGATATTCAAAAGTATTAAGAATAATGATGAGAACTCAACATGAAATAATTAAACTCGAAATAGCATTGAATAACAAAATTAAAACATCATTGTTAGTCAACATTATAGCTCGAGTAAAAGGACGTAGTTCATTTTAAGAATAAATAATAACATGCTAGAAATAAACATTAATAACAAAGAGAAAAGGAAAAGGAAGAATAAGAAGAAAAAAACTAAGAAGAAATATATCATCACCATCTTAATAGTATGAGACACTTTTTAATTGAAAATACATTGAAATAATATATTTTTTAGATTTTTTAATCTTTAACATATGCACATCAAACAAACATCAATTTAATACATTTTCAGATGATAAGCAACTTGAAAATCACTTTAAAAAACAGAAACTACCATAATACCAAACATGAATCAACAACTTGAATTAATCTCTTTAGCTTTTAAGTGTTCTCGACATTGCTCTCTTTTCTTCCTCTTCTTCTACTTCTTTTAATGGAATGCTTTTTATCCTGACCTATAGGAGAGTTTAGCAAGGCTTAAGTGAAAAGATAAGAATTAAATCTCTATTTGATTATGAATTTTATTTTTCTAATTGGATTAGGAATCTAACTTTAATGCACTTCTTTTTTCCAAACTAAACCTCATACAATGTTTGACAAATATATTTGGCTTAGTATAAATTAAAAATAATTTATAGGTGTCCCTTAACTATCTTATATTTTTAGACTCTTGCTTATTAATATTGGTAAGTTCTTATACCAAAAATCAAATATAATTCCCAAACGAGACCATTGATACTAAAACTAGTGTAACCTTTTTCAATGAGCTCGGTTCATGAATCGTAAAATTATGAAGAAACTAGACTTCCAAATATTTCCAAGAATACATGGCATGTCATTTATTTCTTTCTAAGTACACCCTATTTAATCCATCAAATGGGCTCGTTTGCACAAATAACTTCTTTTATATTTGATTATGTTAGGCCATCAACTTGTGGCCCAAGTTTCTCTTTGATTCGGGCTTATCTAAGTGTGTGTGTGTGTGTGTCTATATATATATATATATTGTAGAACTTTGAGTTATCTTTTTTACAATAATAAGGTGATTTAGGTTTGTTTGTTTTTACGTTTCAAAAGTGCTTTTGAAAAAATTTAAGAATTTATTTTATTTTTTACTTCAAATTATTTTTTTTAGTGTTTTCAGATTATTTTGATGTGTTAATATCAAAAATAATTTTAAAAAAATATTATTTTGATACATTTTCGAGTGAAAAATATTTTGAAAAATAACTGCTACTACACTCCTAAACACCCCTTTATTTGACTAAAAAAAAGCTACGTCCAAAACACTTAGAATTGCTTTAAAGAGTTCAAGAAGGGAATTTTCCTAAAGTTGAATAGAAAAATTTCATGCTTCTTTAAAGTATTTTTTTTGTTTTTATTTTCGACAATTCCATAAGAGGAAATTCTGGTTGATTTCTAATTTTTCTCCAAAGAACATCATTTTTGCTATTATTTATTCAAACCTAACACAAAAATAAAATAAACAAAATGGATAACATAAAAAAAAAATACAAAAGATTATTGCATAAAAAAGCCTAAACAAGTTATGAAATATGATCTTATAATATCGTATGTTAGATTAATTCTATTATCATAAAAACTTTATCATCATTAACTCTTGTTAAATTTGAGTTGCTTCATGGAAACAAATAATTATATATATCACGAGTTATACTTTTTATTTTCACATAATTATGGAAATCATTCATATATTTTATTTTTCATATGAGGTGAGAGTACCACTAACAATATATAAAATAATTCATTCTAAATATTTCTTTTTCTTATGATAAAAAAATATTAGTTACTTTTAGTTAAATCTAACGTGAGTTTCTTCCTATGTTTGGCTTTTTTTTTCTTTAATAGTTTTTTATATAGAGTACTATAACAAAAAAAAAATAGAAAAGAACTTTTTGATGTTCCATAAAGATGAACTAGAAGGATACCTAATTGGAGAGGAACTAGATTCGGTTGGGATCCCTTTGCACCTGTTGTCCTATTAACCACTTCTCATTTTCTGTGTGTCATTTGTTTTGAAAAGTTATTTTCAGAAATTATTTTTTAAATTTTTATATATTTATTTATTATTAGAAAAGTTGGTTAATGAAAAATATTTTTTAGTTAAAAAAAAATTTAACTTAGTTTTCAAGAAAGTGTTTTTTTATTTTAGATGGAAAATATTTTTTAAAAGTTGTGAAAATTTTAAAAATATCTTGTTATTTATTGATTATATCAAATTTGGTCATTAATTTTTTAATTATTATGCATTTTGTTTTGTCCCTTATAATTTGATTTAATTTAGTTTTTATATCAACTCTGGTCTTCATTCTTTTATTGTTATTTAATTTTCTCTTGTACTTTTCTTAATTGAAATTTTATCTATCTATTAGATTTGGTTCTTATATTTTTTTATTGTTATTTATTTTTATTTGAAATAATTTATAAACTTATTAAATTTTATCATCTTTTAATTTTTTTTATTTGATAAATTTGGTCTCTATTATTTTAATTTTTATTATTTTATTTAAAATAATTTATGACATCAGATTATTTTTTAATTTTATTCTCCTTTAATTGTTTTATCTATTAGATTTTGTCCTTATTCTTTTAATAAATTTAAAAAAATTAAAAAATTAATTCAACTTATTTTCCATAACTTGACTAGATACTATAAAATATTTTTTAATTTATTTTTCACAACATTATCAAACATAAAAAAATTCAAAATTTTAATTTTTATAAAAACTATTTAAAAAAACTATTTTCCAACATTAAAAAAAACTCCTATATCACTAATACAAAAACTTAATTGACCACCTCGAGGCAGGCACAGATTCCCATACCGTGATTGGCGCGTGGAGATATCCATTCATCCGTGACGAGCAGTAGTCCCTTCAATTGTAGTCCCAATCAAGTAGAACAGGACCCACGCGGATAATGGAGACTGGATTTTGCCAGCTGCGCCTACAATGAAGATCATACGCTTGGTATCACTCGACCGTTCTGATGCCGACGTCCGTTAGCTCCATCACAGAGGAGTAACAGACACTCTGACGGCGAGTCACGGCTAGTACTTGAAACAGTACAAAATGAGACAGTGGGGCACTACTGCTCTATCTCACCAAGATACAATCCTACAATATTATAAATTATTAATTATTAATTATAAAATAAACCAGAAGGATAAGTCTTCACTATTTCAATTATATTCCCTCTCTCGACTTTTTAAATTCAGTACATGTAGTTTTTTTAATTGATATTTTTATATTTAATTTTAATTTTATTTTAATATTTAATTTCATTATTTTAAAAGAAAAAAGTGAAAGTTATATGAGGCAGTACTGCTTTATCTCATCAAGATATCATCCTGCAATATTACAAATTACAAATTATTAATTATAAAATAAGCCAGAAGGGATAAGCATTCATTGTTTCAATTATTTTCCCTCTCTCAACTTTTTAAATTCGATTCAAGTAGTTTTTTTAATTGATATTTTTATATTTAACTTCATTTTTATTTTAGTAATTAATTTCATTGTTTTAAAAGAAAAAATAAAAGTTATGTGAGGCACTACTGCTCTATCTCACTAAGATATCATCCTGCAATATTATAAATTACAAATTATTAATTATAAAATAAGTCAGAAGGGATAAGCATTCATTGTTTCAATTATTTTCCCTCTCTCAACATTTTGAATTCGGTGCAAGTAGTTTTTTTAATTGATATTTTTGTATTTAATTTTATTTTTATTTTAGTATTTAATTTTATTATTTTAAAAGAAAAAAGCGAAAGTTGTCAAAAAACTTGGTTCCAAAATTTCAATAAAAACAATTTTAATGTTAATGAATTTATCTTTAAAAACAATTTGATAGAGATGATTTTGTTTTATAATAATACCAAAAGAAAATATATCGAAACTTAAAAAAATTATTTATATTAGACGTGATTTTGAGTTTTCAAAGTAATTAGAAGATATCTGAGATCAAAATAGAAATGACCCTGAAAAAATAGAAAACCTTGATTTTCTAGCTTATCACAAGTGGTAGAATTTATTGCAAATGATGATACTTTCTTTGTTTAAACAATGACAAAGTCATCCGATGTTTTAAAAAATGATCAAGCGAACAACCTACTTAGATTAAAAAAAAATAGATGTCAGGCTAGCTTTTTAGGGCCAACACAAAATAGGTTAGATAAACAGCATCGACTTTCATTTTTTTTTTTTTTGCTTTGTTTTCTTTTTTATAATAAAATTCTCTTCAAATAATTTATTAAAATGATGTTTAAAAAATCGTTTGGTTATTCAAAGTTTTCAAATAGGAGTAGGGTTTTTTTTTTGTAATATTAATAATTACCTTATGAAAAGTCATTTATGTACTTAACATGCATTTGTTTTTTATAAAATTTACTTGTGAATATTCAATAAAATATTTATTTTATTATTATTTTTACTATCAATTTTTTGCATAATTTTCTCAAATTAATTAATTTTTTATACAATCATAAAAATTATAAACACATATAATGTTTTTTATTAAAACTTACTTTGTTGCAAGTCAAGAAATTTAATGCATTGAATGAAATATTGTTTTCACAAACAAGCAAGGTGTCATCTTGGTTTTTTTTGAAAAAAAAAATAAAGTGAATGATATCATCTACATGGGTTAAGAAAATCAAGCTCAAGCGTATTAATACTTACTTTATGAATATTATATTACCTAATACTCTAAACAGTACTTTCCTCACGCTAC
>Ga0325402_1005341_pt1 | contig 12010 bp, 9 predicted proteins | sample PopdelMetagenome_22_FD_207212 | JGI IMG/M metagenome (GOLD analysis project Ga0325402, IMG submission 207212) | Populus deltoides microbial communities from Bellville, Georgia, United States - Xylem-PdKOR-R3 | ecosystem: Host-associated > Plants > Phyllosphere > Stem > Wood/Secondary xylem...
TGTCATGGATCGAGAGACCAGCTAGACGAACCCATTTTGAATTATGTGCCAAATTAAATTTCAGTAGACGTTTAAGTATTGTTATTTTAAAATCCAATAATTATCTTCTCATGTTTTAATATATTTTATTTTTTTATTGTGAAGAAAGCTATTTAATATTTTCTATTGAAGGCACCTGGACTTAGTTAATAATTAAAGCTTGCATTTCTTGAAAAAGCAAAAAGATGGTCAGAACATGTATTTCCCAGTACGTGGAGATTAATTGAGATTTCTTTTAATCACCAATGATCGTTATTGCTTTGATTATCTTCATGATGTTCTAAATCTAAATAAATACTTACAAATCAATTGCTTTATACAGCAGATTCCTTAATTTTGGTTCTAGTACTGCTTCATGTTATCAAGTGCTGGAAATTTAATTTTTTTTTAAATAATTAATGAATATATTTGAGATTAAATTAAGAATGAAGTTCACTCATTTTATAATTAAGAATTTGTTGGAGATTATTCTTTTAATTGACATATTTTATAAATTCAAGAAACCCAATTCTATATTAAAATATTATATATATTTTTTGAAGTTTTATAGTAGGAAGTGATATATTTAAAAGTAAACTTGTAGAGCACAAAAATATTTAGAGAAAAGAAACCCCTCTTTGGTTAAAATAATTATAAAATAAATTTTAGATATTATTTTTTTAGTCAGCACATAAACAAATTGTCTAAAATCTTTTTATTTTTTTAATGGGAAAACATATATGTTTTTAAAGGTAAAAAATTGTCAAATTATTTTTATATATAGCGGATAATTAAAATTAATAAATAGCAGGAATTAATTTTAGTAATTCTACACCATTTTTAATTTGAAATTATAGTATAACAAGGGATCGAAGAGGGGGTGTTTTGCCTTCTTCTCCAATGGTTTTTCCAGCTTCATTTACCACTCGTTTTTGCTTAGTTATTGCTCTATTTTTCTTTTGTTCTACTTTGTGTAGTTTGTGAACCTTAATTCAGAGGACAACTAATCATGAGTACATTCATTTTATTTATATCAAGAAATTAAGTAAAGATATATATATTTAAGGAATTAAGATTAACTGGGAGGGTACGATCAGAAAACAAAATTAAAAGTGATCAATTTCTCAATTTTTAAGGAAACTGCTGGAAGTAAGTAAAGATATATATTTGATCAGAGCATACATAGCAAACTTGTTTTCATGAGAAATAATTAAGGAAACTCAACTACGTAAAACGAGCACACCCTTGATCATGCCATGCCATTTCACCAGCTCTCTCAAAGATCCTGGAAGGGACAGCAAACCTAGCGGAGAAAGACCGGGAGCTGTCATCGGGGTGGGACATCACCAAGCCATCATCGAAATTCTGAGAGTAGGTATAAGGATCATAGGTAAGATAAACCTGGGCCGACGATGAACTGTCAAAAACCTTCCTCTTTGTCTTCACCATCTTCCTCCACAACAATCTCCACCTCGGTGTCTTCGACTCAGCACTGACCAATGCCTTGAATGACCCAATCCGATCATACCGGCTTTCTGCGTAGCTTTTCATGTTTCGACTGCCTGAATTGCACCATTCCATGGCCACGTAAAACCTAGAAATATCTGTGAAGCCAGGTCCTGAGAGAAGCTTCAAACTAGTATTTTGCTTCTTTGGTTTTCAGCATAGCGGAGAGCTCTGCTTTTGAAGCTCTAGAGCTGTTTATACTGACGTTGAAATGTATATACTTGGTCTCAAAGTCAAATTATGCAAGCCTTGTATATATATATAAACTATTGTACAGATTATGCAAGTCTTGATGTGAGATTATTATATATAGCGGACCACAGATTAATACAAGTAGCTAGAGCATGCAGGCACAAGTCATTTGATCTTTCGTCAAATTTAAGAACCGGTCCGAATCATTCAATTGACAGCAATTAATGTGATGCGAGGCAAGCCTTAATTATTAATATCTTTCTTAAGTCTACATGTGACATAAATCATCAGTTGCAAGGCTACCACTTACAAAAGCCAAAGTTTACATTACCGAAGGATATCATTTGCTTTCTTCTCCTGCCCTCTTCCCCTTTTTTCTTCAATCTTCAACTACTTGTTGATTTAAAATATAATAATAATTATTTTTTAAAATATTTTTTACTCAAAAATATATTAAAATAATATTTTTTATATTTTTAGTCTTATAAAACTTTATTACAGGTTTTACTAGAGTCATTATCAGGACAAACTTGTCATTCGACCGAGTATCTAGGCCAAGAACTTGATATCTTGAAATCAAGTAGCATGGTAGAGGTTTTAATTAGTGGATTTATTCGTCCATGATCTAATCTAGATTGTACATTAATTAGTCGGAGTTAATATCATGACATTTCGAACGTTTCAAGGGATAGTTGCTAGCTTGACTACTTGGATATACAGCTTGGCTGTTCCAATCTTCAACTGCTCGCATTCATGGAGCCTGTATGTCCTTCATTATCTCCAAAGACATTTAATTAGCACACAGTTAATATGCCTGTCTTCCTCTTTTTTCAACTTTCAAGTTGTATTTTTGGTACTTCATGTAACCCAGCTTTTCTTTTAGCACGAAGGAAAATGCGGAAGTGATTGCTCAATTTTTTTTATTTTCAGGTCTATGAATTTCATAAAAAAAAATATTCAATTGGATTTTTATTGAAAAGAAAAAAAATTATTAGTTGATATTGATTTCAATCATAAAAAAAATTATTTTTAATATCAACAAGTTATATTTAATGAGAAAAATTTAAAAATGATTATTTTTAGTATATCAATATCAATAAAGATAAAGTTTTTTTTCTTATTGATTTTTCTTTTTTCAAGTAATTCTTGGATTTTTTTGTAGATTTATTGGATGGTTTATATAGGGTTTTATAGTGTTTTTAAATAAAAAAATGGTTGAAAAATAAAATTTTTGGTGAAAAAATTATCTCCCTTAATTTTCTAATCTCCATAGTGGTTGGATTTTGAGTAACAAATGAATTGTTGTTTGATTTTTTTTCTCAAATTAAATAATATAGGGCCATCCCTTACAATTGTTTTAAAAAATATAATCAAACCTAAGCAATTAAGCCTGGGTTAAAAGACCCACTCTTTTAAGCTTTTTTCTTAGAAGCCCAACCTAGGCCACTTGGTCCAAGCCATGACCTCTTTTCTTTTTTTGTTAAGTCCTTTATTTTTTTTCCATCCTTGAATTTTTTTTTATTTTTTATTTATATATTTTGGTAAAAAAAAATTTTAAACAACAAAATTATTAAACAAAATATAATCCACGACTAGAGTTGTAGATTTGACGGGCTAGACAACAAAATCCAAGTCGATCTAATATATTGTCGTTTCGATAGTTCTTTTTAAAAAGATGTCATGTTGAATTTTTTTTTGAAGCATTTGGTTTATTTTTATTACAAGAAATTGCACAATATAGGTTGTATTTAATTAAGAAAGGTTGATAGGCTTGCTCTTGTGTTTAGATCTCTACAATAACTATTGTACATTGCCCTACATATATAAATAGAAAATGTTAGCTAACTAATCGATTAGCCTCCTATTATTCTCAATTTGATATCAGAGCTCTAAACACATTAAAATTCTCCTCTCTAATGGAATCCACTCTTACTGCTCTAGATGCCATTCCCTTGCCGCAACCTTCTTCTTCTCCACCATCGGTGCCGACCTCTGTTTCTTCCTTTGTTTTGGACTCAACCGCGACTACTACCATGAAGGTGCGACAATTGTTCCTCTTTCCAATACTCAACATGCTATCTCTCTGAAGCTTATAAACACCAATTATCTCTATTGACAAATGTAGATAAAATCATATCTTCTTGAACAATGTGTTTTTCAATTTGTTAACGGTTCTTTGTCGTGTCCTCCTCCTCACATGGCTACTACTGATGACTCTCGTCTTAAATTTAATCCATTATTCCTTCATTGAAAACAACAAGATTAACTTATTCTGAGTGCACTCATTTCCTCTATCCGATACAGACCTTTATAGTCATTTTCTTACTTATGAGTTTCTTCATAAGAGCTCTCTTCAATCTATGGGTGCTGCTGTCACTACTCCCTTGTTGCCCAAGCCGGCTCAACCATCATCAGTTCTTGTTGCACGACTTCATTCCCCTGGTTCGTTTAATAGTAGCTTCAGTTCTAACTATGGCAGAGGGCATTCTCGTGGTGGTTGGCGCCATAATAGTAACCAACACAGTAGCGACTCAGGGTCTGATTGCTATGGGTTAAATGGTTCTTCCACTAGTGACCAGAAGCAAGGTAATTGGCAATATAACAAAAGGCATAACGACACCCAATAGTGGTCCAATACACACCCTTTTAGGCAGAATGTCAGGTGCCATCTATGCCATTTCTTTGGTCATTCAGTGCCTCAATCCGCAGCTATGGACAACAACACCATGCCAATCTTGTTGTCAGCAACATCTCCTCGACGAACTCTGTGGATTGGCTTTTGGATATCGGTGTGAATCGACATGTTACTCTTGACCTTGCGACTCTGACGGGGTCTGAACCCTATCTTAGTAATTGATCATTTGCATGTTGGTGATGATAAGGGCCTTTTCATATCTGATATTAGACATATTACGTTACATACACCAAAACACACTTTTACCTTATCTAATGTTCTTCATGTACCTCATATTACCAAGCCATTGCTTTATGTTCAAAAACTTTATCATGATAATAATGTCTATTTTGAATTTCACGAGTCTGTATTTTATAATAAGGATTTCAACACCAAGACAATGCTATTTTCTTGTTAGAGTAACGATGGTCTCTATGTTTTGTCCAAGTTTTCTTCCACATCAATTCCTCAAGCTTACTTGTCTCTTTACGTATCTGTTTATGCTAATATCTGACATTGTCGATTGAGTCATCCTATTTCCCGTGTTTTTAATTTTTTAGTATCAAATATAAACTTTCTTGTAACTCTAGACATTCACTTTTTAAAAGTCAAGCATACCCATTAGAAAAGTCATTGTGTTTGTTGTTGGGACCAACGAGTCATAAATCTTCTGCTCCACTTGAATTAATTTTAATGATGTTTGGGGTCCTGTTTCTATTTTTTTTTCTGATGATTTTTGTTATTTTGTTATGTTTGTTGATATGCATACACAATATATCTGGTATTATCCTCTTATTGTGAAATTTGATGTATTTTATATTTTCCATCATTTTCAAGTTTTTCTTGAGCGTAATTTTCACTAAAAATTAAATCTATTCAAATTGATTAAGGTGGTGAATACCATAAGTTAAATACTTTCTTTTAGATAATTGATATTCATCATTGTCTAATTTGTCCTCATACCCACGAATAAAATGACACTATTAGAGTTGTGATTTTCTAGGTATGATACTACTGGTTCTTTTGGTTTTGCTGATGGTTCACCCAAGTCCACGACTTCCAGTCCTGTCTCTTAGTCTAATTCTCCTACTAGGTTGAATTTGGTTGTTGACCTCTATTTCTATCGTCTCTAGCAACATAAAAGGTTCAACCTTACTTAGCTCTAGTTCTGTGATTCGTCAGCATCCTATGGTTCTTCGTCCACGACTGCCAAAGATAACAAACTTGACAACTTTTTTGGCTTCATCTGCTAGCCCTGTCTTTCGGACACTATCTTCTCCTGCCTATGAATCAATTACATTTTATAATGCTGACAGGTATGTGGTTTGGCACGGTGCTATGAAATATAAAATTCAAGCACCGGGTTCTAATGACACTTGGTCTTTGGTTTCTTTTCATCATTTGATGAATGTTATTGGTAATCGTTGGGTGTACAAGATCAAGTGTTGTGCAAATGGCATCATTGAACACTACAAAGCTTGGTTGGTTGCCAGAGGCTTTAATCAACAAGAAGATATTGATTATTCGAAGACTTTTAGTCATGTTATTAAGCAAGCCACTATTCGGTTGGTTTTCTCCATTGTGGTTTCTTGTATTTGGAAAATTAATCAACTAAATATCCATAATGCCTTTCTCAATGGGACCCTTGATGAAGAGGTACACATGCAACAACTTCCAAGTTTTATTAATTCTATTCTTTTCTCTCATGTGTGTCGGTTGCATAAATTTTTATATGGCTTAAAACAAGCTCCTCAGGCATGGTACACTCACTTAAGTGATTATCATTTCTCTATTGGATTTTGTGCTTTGAAGATTGACTCTTTATTATTCATCTTGTTTATGGGTGCTGATATTTTTTATTTATTGGTTTGCATTGATGATATTTTGCTTACTGGAAGCAATTCAACCTTGCTTAACTGATTGATACAGTTGTTAAACTCTGAGTTTAAGTTTCGGGATTTAGGTGCTGTTGATTATTTGTTTTTCAGTATCTTATTTTTACAAGACCAGATATTTATTTTGCTGTTAACAAGGTTTGTCAGTTTATGTATGCTCTTATCGATACATATTGGGCTGCCGTTAAATGTATTTTGTGTTATCTTAAGAGTATGATTTTTATTGGCTTACATATCACCCATAGCTCGTCCTTTGCTTTACATAGTTTTACAGATGCTGATTGGCTGGTAGTGTTGATGATCGTAAGTCTACAGGTGACTATCTTTTTTTCGTTGGTAATACCTTGATTTCTTGGAAATCAGGCAAACAACGCACAGTTACTCATTCTTCTATCAAAATTAATCCAAGGTGATTCAATATATAACTGTGTAAATATATTTTTTTTAAGAATATCATCTTCATTTTTTCTCTTCCAACTTAATCGTTTTACCTCTATTTTTTTTCTCTATTTTTCTATCATATATTTAGGTAAAAGAAATATAAAAAGATTTATTAAACCTAGTAGAGTCTATAACTTAAATATCTAGTCTTAAATATCAAGTTTGATGGGTTAAGCTGCAAAGTTTAGATTCATATGTTGTTGTCTTGATATATTTTTTTAAAAAGATATTACATTAGTTTTTTAAATCCATTTAAATTATTTGGAATTTCTCGTTGTATGTTGAATTTTTAAAAGCACGTCAAAGTTTTCTTTGAATCCATATAATTATGTTTTTTTTATCTTCATCCAAACTTTTATTTTTCATTTCCTTTAATTTTTTATTTTTTGTGTTCAAATTCTTTTTCTTTTGTGTGTCCAACATGCATCCTACTGTAAAAGATGAATAGTATATAAGCTATTCCATATTTTTTAAAGCGTGTTTGGCAGTGTGGTTGCGGGTGCTTTTCAAATAACTTTTCGTGCTAAAATGCATGCCAATGATGTTTTTTCATTTTTTAAAAATTATTTTTGACATTAGCACATTAAAATAATTTAAAACATACAAACCATATTAAATTTTAACAAAAAAAATTCAAATTTTTTGGGAACGCAGGTTGAACCGCGTTCCCAAACACTACCTTAGTAAGAAACTATTGTCTCACATCACATCATTCTTCCGCACAAAGAATTAAATCGATCCCATCACATCCATAATGAAATTAAAATTTAAAATATTTTCAAAAACAAACACGGTTGCACCTATACATTAGGGATATTATTAAAAAATTTAATAGCCAATTTATTTTTATTTTTTAAAATTATTTAAAATTAATATTTTTTATTTTTTTATATTGTTTTGATATATTGATGTCAAAAATAAATTTTTTAAAATGAAAAAAATATTATTGTGATGTATTTGCAAATAAAAAATACTTTGAAAAACAAGCGCTACTATAATATTTAAGAGGCTTTAAAACATCTATAGGTTTCAATTAGCAAACATTTAAGTAGTAGTAAACATCAAAGCATTGTGGATTAAATAGTGATCGAATAATATTTTTTTTAACTTGAGTTTTCTTTTTTTATCGAATTGATTTAGGACAAGACATGATGATTTGCTTTAGTTGATTTCACATGAGATTCTTGTGGTATCAAAAAAATATCTGGCACTTGGTTGATGCTTGGTTTGGCAAAACCAAGTTCAATTTTAATTAACTTAAAATAGTTGAAGGTTTAGTGGCTGAATTTAAAACTTGTCAATTCAGGGATTGATTTGAACAAAAACATGAAAAAGTTATCGGTGCATGTACAACACTATGTCAGCGTGTTAAGGAGGACGATACACTTAGGTTGCGTGTGTGGCATCCACCGACCTTCGGAGGTGCCTTTGTTTGGTATTGTTAGAATCGTATTGGCAAGGGCTTTCTTTACTGTCTTGAGTTTGGTGAGTTAACTCGGGTTGTCTCGGGTCTTTTTTGGTTGATTGTCTTATAAAAAATTAAATATTTTTTTTAGTTTCATCTTCCATGATTTGATTGATTGAGATTTAAGTTTTGTATTTTTTTTAATTTTTTTATAGGATTATCCCGTTCTCACAACTTGTGTCATAAGTTTGATAAATTTACTTAGGTTGAATCAAGATTCTTTTAGTTCTTTTTTGAAATTGAATTTTGTTTTCAATTTTTTCTTCCAATACTAGGTTGGCATGAGTTTTCTATCCAACACGTGTCAGAATAGTTTAATAGTTCCAATTATATTTGTCTTCACTTGTTTCTTACGATTATCGTAGATTTTCTCTCCCTAAGATGCTTATCTCTTCCTCTGGTTACCAAACGAGACACAAATAATACTAGTTTTTTAACCCTTGTTGGTTGATTTTTTCTTAAAATTAAATATACAGGATTTTATAATGTATTCTCTTATATACAAAATTTTAAATGTAAAAAAAAGAACTTATACATATATTTAACCAAATAAATAAAATACTATATAAATCATATATATCAATATATAAAAAAAAGTTATTAATAATAACTAAAGACAAAACTTAAAAAATTAAGTGATAGATGTAGATCAAGATATTTGATTTTATAACATGGATCATTTACCTGGTTGTGTTCAATGACTTTATTTATTATTATTTTATTTAATCAAATGATAATAGAATTAGACACACACAATAAAATTGATTGAATAAAATTAAAAAGAAAACAAATATTATGCAAGGTAACACATATTAGAAATATTATCCAAAAATAAATATTTTTCATTTTTAAACCTAAATTTCATTTATACAAAAAAAAAATTATAAATGAATTAAAATAATCTTTAAAATTAATACATACAAAATAATAAACAAAACAACCACCTTTTTAAAAAGTCTAAATAAACAAAATAAAAAAAATCAGAGAAAAGGAGTATTAATTTAGATATAAATTAAAAAATTATTTTAAAAAACACATGTTAAAAAAAGGTATATCATTTTTTAAAAGAAAGATTAGAAAAAAAAAAGAAGAAAGGGCCCACACGTGTGGGCCCTTATATTTTCTTGGAAAATGCTGCTGGGCGGAAAATATGTCTAACTTGTGATCCAAATAATCAGACTTGAAAAAAATACGAAGCCCAATCCCTATCAAATCAAACAATGAAGGATAAAATCAGGAAAAACACAAAAGGATTTTAAAAAAACTAGTTATTAGAAGAATGAGGGTAAAAATCAAAATAAAAAAATAAATTAGAGAGTAACCACAAATTTTTGATTGGAAGGTTAAATTGAAAGTAAAATAACTTTAACAAAAAAATAAAATAAAATAAGAATTAAATTAGAAAAAATAATATATCATAATTTTGGACTAAAGAATGAAATTGAAAACTATTAAAATTTTTGCAAAAGACTAAGGAAAAAAAATCAAAAGAATAAGGACTAAAATAAAAAAAATAACAAATTAAAATTAAAAAAATAAATTAATAACAAATAATTCTTTTACAAAGTTAATACAAAAATAAAGATTAAAGTTAATATATCAATAACGAAGAGTAGTAACCTATAATTTTAAAGAAGGAGAAAAAGAAAACTCTCCGGCAATAAACTACCACATTACCTCTAACACATGCTGTACCAGGAGGAAAAAGAATCTACGACATGGTAGAAGAACACTATTTGCTACTCTCGGAGGCACCAAAAGTGCTTAGTGATACGTGTGCTTCAACAATTTTTTCTATTTTAATATGAATGAATCATGAGTAAAAGACCAAAATATCCTAAATAAACTAGTTATTAACCAAAAAAAAAAAAGGAAAAAAAAACACAGAAAGTCCACTGCTTATATATACGCAGCATCATTGAGTACAAAATTGATGATTAAGTTGATATGTAGTAGTAATAATACTACAAATGCCATGGACATATATACATACACAGAATTAATGATTCTCAAGGTAAAAATACATACAGATAGGAGAAACAGTGCATATGCATGCTTCCAATATCACTAGCCCAGGTTTTCCTGTCTATACATGGAGGAGCACTGACTGGATCTTTTAGCTTATGCTGCACCACCTGCCTCAAGGCTTCAAATTCATCTCTGACTACACAGATAAATATATATTTTAGCTAAAAAAGCGAGCTACTCTTAATTAATTAAGAGAATGTTATCACAAGATTACTTTCAATTGTGAATAATAACTAGACAATTATTAATAAATAAATAAATTCTCAATATTTAATATACAGATTTGAGTATTCGAATTATAACAAACAAACAATATATAATCTGATTATATTAATTAATCTTGACTACTAATCCCCCAAATAAGGCACAAAAACATAACGTCATGCTAAATCCTCCCTAAGCAGGCTGGTTAATCACAGATCACTATCATATTTTCAAAAGAAAAAAGAGTCGACTCCGGGCATCGTGCAATCAACAGGTCAACCACCGCTCGAGAACTGCACTGTAACTTGTACGGGAAGGCCACCGGAAAGAAATCAAGGGATTGCAGCAATCCCATGATTTTAGATTGTGCGGTGTTAAGGTATTATATGGCATTCGTTTACAGAGAAATTGCATTGAAGAATACATAATATGATCAGCAATGGCCACCCCCAACGCCATTGCCAATAACAATAGTAAGTAACAAAGAGAGCAATATTGCCTACTGACCTCAGGGTTACAACTCTGACGAACAATTGTCTGGTTATTTATATTTACCAGAACCGCACAGAACAATTTTGCCTGTATTAAGACAGAGTCAAAATTGGTATGAGAAACACAAGGAATCGATAAAACTAGATCATACAAGTTACTGCATCAGCAGAGGGATCTCACAACTTACAAGCAATACATAATATTTATAACAGAAGCACTGGAGCATATAAAAAGGGAAAAATGGGGCAGAAAGAATCAGTTCTGACAAATTGTTAACATATAATTCAGTGTAAGATCGTTGCCTAGAACAATTCAGAAAATTAATTAGCATATTGATTGAAGGCTTCAAAACTTGGTGCATTTTTCTATGACTTGTGTTCAATCCCAATAACTTGGCTAGCGGGTAATTGCAGCAGATGTACATGTACAAGGTTCTTGAGCTCCATATATATGTATTCTGGTATCGAATATATTCAAGAGTGGACCCTGCTGTCATGCATGGAGTGAGAAAACTCACTACTTCAACGATGTGCAACTAAAATCATCATGACTGTACGCCTGAAAGATGATTTCTTGCAAAAAGATCTCCCCCTTTTCCATCCTAGACAATCTTTAATTCCTAGCATCTCAAAAATCCTTTTATGACTTCCAAGCTTACCTTAAGAGATTATGCAAGGCTTACTTGTAAATTAATGGACGCAATGGATGATAAAATCTTGACAAAAATAAATAAATAAATAAATATATGTTGTAAATCATATATTGAAAAATATTTTTCATTGTATGAATGGGTTATAAAATGTTTGTTTTTGCGATTCATCCATCTGTATTTTTTAAAAAAATTAAATTTTTTTAATTTTTAAATGTATTAAAATTCTGATGTCAAAATTTAAATTTTTTAAAAATAAAAAAATAATAAATTTTTAAGCAAAAATACAATGATATTATAATATTACTATAATACCAAATACTATCTTAATTAATAATCACAACTGACATACATTACCTTAAATAATTTTGTCTCTCTAACCGATAAAAAGCTTCAAAATTGGAACGCTTATAGTACATGTCAAGAAAATAAAATAAAATCCTATA
>Ga0325402_1005343_pt1 | contig 12009 bp, 5 predicted proteins | sample PopdelMetagenome_22_FD_207212 | JGI IMG/M metagenome (GOLD analysis project Ga0325402, IMG submission 207212) | Populus deltoides microbial communities from Bellville, Georgia, United States - Xylem-PdKOR-R3 | ecosystem: Host-associated > Plants > Phyllosphere > Stem > Wood/Secondary xylem...
TCACACATGGATTTAAAGTCAAAATGTTATCTTCCTAGGTTCTGCAAAAAGTTATGACTGATTTAGCTTAAATGTGAAAGCTTTTGCAGATTTAAACATTTTAGGTCGTTCTTTGCATTTCATATTACTAAAACACGTGTATTAGGCTATTAAGATCCCTATGATATCTCAAAATATTCAAGCAATTTAAGAAAAAAGATTTATATATATTAAATAATCAGTTAATCAATTAATTTCTTAATTCTAACAATTCGATCTATTCTCCTTGATTAAGATGACTAGTAACTCATACCCATTGTCTCATAAACCTAAGTGACAAGTGACTGATACTTGCTAAAAGTCATTTTTGATGGTTTTGGGGACTCTCAAATGATAAAATAAGTATCTTTTTAAAGAGAAAAAATAATAATGATATCTTAGAGAGAAAATATCTCAAAATATATATGCTAAAAAATATTGAGAATGAAGAGATTGTCCACCTTGCATTTGAAGGATTCACGAGGTATTTATAGCCCATGTGTCTTGTCTTTTTATGGAGATGAGGGGTTGTAGTGTAAACCTCGGGAAAAATAAAGATTGGTTATATTGCAAACTAACTACATGAGAAATAAAAGTGAAGAAATTCATGCATATGGTTAAATAAAAACAAGAATTCAAAATTTTTTTGAATATAAATTTCTAGGCAAAATAATTCGAGACATTATAAATAAACCTGATAATGTTGAGGGTTGGATTTAATTGAAGAGAATAATACACTTAAAGGAAATGGAACCTAAATGCAAATAAGAGAAATTATAGAGTATAAATACTCTTCTCCTCACAAAAAATGTGCAGCAAACTTAAGGAAAGAAAAGATGGAGTTTTGTATTCATTCTTGCAAAATCAAGAGTGAAACACCAAAATTTTAATAACTCCTTCAAGATTAAAGGTTTATAGATGGAATAAACACTTGTGGGCAAGATATTAACAAGAAAATTGAACAAGAAAAGAAGGAGGGCCGATTGTCAATAGAAAAGAAAGGAGGGAGTTGAAAATCTTCAACTGGTTGAATATCAAAACCTTAATTCGTACCACGTAAGGTGTTCTAAACATGATCTTAAAATTCATTTCAAATTCAATAATGAATTGATGCCTTGATATGAATTATAGGTTAGGGTTCTTAGACATGAATTGGAAAAAAAAAGTATTTGTTGTTAAAATTAAGTTAATTCATGTGTGGTATGTGACGGGGGACGTGAAACCATAATAATTTACCCAGAAAATGTAGTTTGTGAAAGTATTGTGTGAAGGGAAGGGGGTGACGAATCTGGACAGACTTGTCTCCTTACTTTCGGTGAGATTTCGGGTATGAGGATGAGGGAATTAGGATCGGATTCCTGTATAGAAATTGTAGTTTTGGATGTTAGCTAACCAAGAAAATTGGTCTTGCTCAATTTGAAGCTATAGAACTCTAGTTATGGGTCACCAACTGATACTGAGTTGTGACTGACTCTGTAGAGTAGTAGGACTGATTAGTTGATGAGCAATTTTTACTATCTTGGAGGCAGAACTGGGTTCTCCTTCCTTTAGAGAACTTGTAGCCTTGTGTCTTAATTTTCCAACAAGACCAATCTTGCTTGAAACAGAGTTCTAGAACTTTGGATATAGTTAAAAATATAAGGAGGGTTCAAGACAATAACAGTTGGACATTAATAGTTCAATGTCTAGACAATAACAATTCAATGTCTAAGACAGTAATAGATCAAACAGTAACAGTTAAGGTTTAAGACAATAACAGTTAGACTTTCACATGAATACTATATGTAAGTATATAAAAGAACTGAGTCATGCAGACACTTACATGTTGAGATACTAACTTTGAAAATATACATGATTTATGTATGTATATTATGATGAGGAAATGAACATGCATAGAAAGTAACATATGTGTAATGAATGAATATGGATTCTCTATAACATTCGGCTTGAAGGAATCGTGACCCAAAACTTCCTTGTGACTTAGGAGGAGCGACCAGGATTGGATCTGCTGATAGGGGAGGTCACGAGACAGGCAGAACAAGTGCGTGATTTTCCCTCATATTTGTACTTATACAATTTAAAGTTCTTTTGGTGAATGCGATTACAATAAATACCATGTTCAATGTAAATAAAATGACATCTGTGATAGGATTGCCGGGAAATAAATTACAAGATTAGCTTCGGCTAATAACATTCGTGATAGGATTGCCGAGAAATGAATTACAAGATTAGCTACGGCTAATGGCATCCGTGATAGGATTAGCTTGGGCTAGTGATGTCCGTGTTGGGACGCCCAGGAATGATTGATAAGACTTGATTTGTAAAGGGTATCCGTGTTTGAATGACCTGGGGAAATTGATAAATATAATTGCCTAAAAATATCCAGGTTGGACTTTGCAAAGTCATCCGGTTCATGCAAGTAAATAAGAGTATTCAAATTAAGGATATGCAAATGGGTGTTAAATTGGGTTTAAATAATTTACAAGCAAAATATAAGTTGACTGTTAGAATTCTTATGGATCAAATAGAAAATTTATACTTCATTCGTATACATTACATAAGCGTGTATATATATATATATATATTATCAACATAATGGTATGTTTATTTATGTAATAGGTCCATCAAATATTCAGGGAGATCATTAGTTTAGGACTCTACTTTGTCAAGCTTATGTAAATATTTAACTTAAGCATAATGGAATTAACGCGTTTATGCAGTATGCTTTTGTGTAAACCTTGATGTATTTATAAAGTCTAGCTTAACATGTAGTACTTTAGTTATCTTGTAATTAACCCTTTTGAAATGTTTAAGAACACTTATTATGTTGTAAATGCTTTCTTTGCATGTTAGTGTGTGTGTGTGTGTGTGTATTGTATGGATTGTACGAGGTGTTGAATATTGATGATTGAAATAAGGTCCGGAATTATGGGACCTTGTGATGATGGGTTGATTGAGTAAATTGATAGTAATCGATAACTAGGGATGTCCTAAATTCATTTATATCGGCTTTGAAAACAATGTTTAGTTATTTCTAATTATATTTAAAGGATTGTTACAAGTATATATAGAACTTCCAACCATATAATGAGTTTGAATGAAAAATATATGACTTCGATCATTTGCCTTTCTAATAAGTTTTGTAACTCCTTTATGAGTGGTAAGATTTTATCCTTAACTCTATATCTTTTAAGTGCTGATTAATATATACTTAGAATGGAGAGTTATTTATATTGTATTTATTTATTCTTAGAATAGTGAGCAAAAAATGTCTTTATTGTGTGACATGAACAATTTACTTATTATTTTTCCTTAACAATCTACTTTCTTTTATAAGTTGGGCAGTTATTTGAGATGTAGTCACCATCAATGAAAAAACAGATAATAGTTTTTAGTAATAAAAAGAAAGATATTGATCTTCTAACAAGAGGATTTCAAACTAAAAAAGAAGAGAAATGATGAATTATGTGATATAAAGTATCCCTAAATAGTTATATTAATCTTAAGATGTTTGAGAGTGAATTAGTAAAGGAAAGGGATGAATTCTTAAATTCTATCAACCACAAGCATACGAGGACCTCAATTTTGCATAATTTTTATGCATGAGAAATTGTTCTAGATTTAAAGCTCGAAATATGATAATTTTTTTTATTGTTTAACCATACATGCATTAAAGTTATCTATAAAAAGTTAAAGTTATTTTAGTTCAAGCGCGCACACTTTCAATTTTGGCTTTTTTTTGTTTAGGTAATTTTGTTTCTTTAAAAACATCATTTTTTTTTAATATTTGAAGAGTTTTTCTAAGTATATTGTTAACTTAAACATGTAACAACGATCTTTTGTTGAATTTTATTGAAAAGCCTATAGCTTTGGCCTTTTGGATCTCTAATTATTTATATATCTCATTTATGAGTGGTGATTTTTTTATCTTTATCTCTAAATTTCTTATGCATTCATTTAATTTGTATTTTAGAGTGTTGAATTATTTGTATTTATATCTTCGTGGCTTTGTACCTTAAAGTGATAAACAACAAATTATCTTATTTATGAATGGTGAATTTTTATCTTTATCTCTGAATCTATAATGCATTCATTTAATTTGTATCTTTAGAGTGTTGGGTTATTTGCATTTATATATTTTTGGCTTTGTATCTTAGAGTGACGAGCAAAAAAATATTTTTATTTTATAATTATGTTGTGTGACCTGAACAATTACTTTTGTTTCCCGTTACTCATTGCCAAATTGATATTAAAGCTTTGGTTGTAAACCATGGCTGTTCATGATCATCATGTATAAGAATATGAAAGGTATATTTTTGATGTTGAAATGAATGAGAGAGGAATATAAATCCACCAATATCTTGAATAATATGAGGATTATATTGATTTTAATAATAATTTTGAAAACGACTCTTTCATTAATGTTAAAAAGGATTTTAATCCTTGCTATCATACTCTATACCATAATTGTAAAGATGATAGTTCTTCTTAAGAGAAGAAATAAATACATTGTCAAAATTATGATATAAAAGTTGATGTTCTATAATACGAAGAAACAATGTTACTTGATGAATTCATTAATTAGCTTTAAACTATTAAGATAGTTTTTGACTTTGAGGAGTATTTTGATGAATGAAAGGTGAAGTTAATGGTTTTAAAACTAAAAAAAATATCATTTCTTATGGTGGAAGAATTGTAAGAGGCAAAGAGCTAATGAGGTCAGAAGTGAGATCAACTATGTAAAAATATAAAGACAACTTAATAAAAGATTTTTTACTTGAGCATTATAAATAAGAGATTCCTTTTCAAGTTACATAACTTTAAGTAAATGGGAACAACTATTATGGAGCTTTTAAGCTTCACATGTTAAAATATGATCATGCAGAACCAAGAGCAAACAACAACATATTATTTGAATGGATTAAAACAAGGGTTTACTAATATTGTTTGTTTAGAGTCTTATTGGACTTTCAATGGTTTGAGAAAGCTTAAATTGAAGATGGAAAAACAATAAAAAGAGAGAAGATATAGTGGTTTTAGGTTAATATCATAGAAGAGCCCTAACACATTATAATATAGACCTCTAAATCTTTATTTCTAACAAAAAAATATATTTTAATCAAACTAAAAACCCGTAATCAAATTAAATTAAAAACATTTCAAGTCCTGATATACTCTTGTGATATCACTGGAAGTAGAAACCATCTTCATAGAGTTTCTCTCTTAAATATGAATCAATATATATCAAAATTATAGGTATTAGTGGTCAAAATTAGGCAGTCTAAGTGCTCTCTCTCTCTCACAGCCCCCCCGCCTTAGATAACTACCATTGGAAAGCTACTGGTACTAGATTGTTATCATTTGCATTCACACCTTTGGCTTGCTTGGAAGGCTAGTAATGGAATCAAAATCTTCCCTCTAATAAAGCCCTTTACCTGCCTACTTTAAACTATTGAATCTGTCTGAATCTATCCAGAAAATGGCTTGAACTGGTATTGTGACTCCATATGTAGCTAATAGAAACAAACATTCCCATGAGAGAAACTGAATTTATTATAAGAACTGTCATAACATAATTTTGGGTTTCTCTTAAAATTATCTTTTTTAAAAAACAAAAAATCAATAAAAAATGAAAAGAAACAAAAAAATAAAAAAATTGAAAATGAAAAAAGACTAGCAGCTTGGCTAGATCAGGCTGAGAAGGGCTCTAAATGCGTGAAGGAATCAAATTGAGATTTTGGAAAAAATTGGAAGCTTTATTGTACCCCAAAAATCCTAAGATTAAAAGACAAAGTAAATTCAAGGTTAAATGAAATGATTATTGGATAAATTTGCATAGAAATTAAGTTTGAGGACTTAATTACACTTTTAATAGGCCAATTTGATTTAATCATGAGCCCAATTAAAGGTTTAATTAAGTTTTAGAATTAATTTGGGTCTTATTAAAATAATTAATTAAGTGCAATGACTTAATATATTAGACTTTTAATGGGTTAAATTAATTTTATTAGGGACTTAATTGGGGAATTGTTTTGTTTCGAAGTCTAATTTGTACTTAATTAAGAAAATTGAAAATTTAGAGAACCAGATTTAATTTTTTTCAAGTTGAATTGGGTGAAATCAAGGATAAAATTGCAAGAAAATTAAAATTTGGAGGTCAATTAAGGGTCAAATTAAAAAAAATTCAAAAACAAAGACCTTTTTGTAAAAGGTGTGTAAATTAAAGAACTAAATTCAGTTGTAAACAAGGGTGAAATTGAAAAAATTGAAAGTTGGAAGGTCAATTGAGGATAAAATTGAAAATATCCAAGATCGAGGACCAAGTTGAAAAACACGCTTAAATCAGGGTTTTTTTAAAAAACTTTTTAGGGGTGAAATTGTATTGATTCTTAATATTAAATTCAATTAAGAAACTAATTGAAAAAATTGTAAGATTGAAAGCTGAAACTAAAATAGGAGATTTATAACCTAATTTTAATCAAAAACACCAAAATGACACTGTTTTATTTAAATAAAACGGTACGTTTTGACCAAAACAATGTCTTTTGGTTCCAAACGATAGGTAAAAAATAAATGTCATAAAACATGTCGTCTGACACTGTTCATTATATTCTTCCTCTAAACCATAAAAGATGACAGATAAACCCTTTTTCAGAGGCATTTAATGCATCATCCATGCCCTAAATGAGACAGCAAACACACCCTTTGGTACCGCTGACATTGTACTATAACCCAAACTTTGTCCACATTTGATTTGCAGCCCTGTAGCCACTACAACACAAATCCCAAACCCTTGACCCAACTAGCATTACAACCTTGTTTGATAGTACCAAGTTATTGGTTTATGACCAACAAATGGGATCCTTCTTAGGCGAATCAAGGCCCAAGATTCATGCCTAAGAAAGACCCCGTGTCCTTTTTTCATCCCTTATAAATAGGGGTGAATTTAGTGAAGCAAAGAGGGAGAAAAAGAGAAAAATAAAAAAACAAAATCAAGCCCAAAAACACCTTTTTTGCCTATAAAAATCAAGAAAAACCAAAAGGGTAAAAGAGGATCAATTCATGCCACAATCCATCACCCTCAACAAAAACAAAACACCCTTTACCCATAACAAAACTGAAACAAAAAAAAAGGAAGCACCCTTCACCAACTATTATTCTGTACCACCAACTCCACCACCTCTCTTTCTCTCTTCTCTAGCAGCCACATCAAGCCACCAAGAAAAGCAACACCACTATCCTCTACCGTGAACAGCCAACAACCCCAGCAAGACCACCAGCTTGCAACCAATACTCCCCAAGCCAGGGTAACTTCTTCTCTTTCCCATGTAAATCCCCTTGCATGGTAATAACTTGAATACTTCTTCTTTTTTATGATAGAAAAGAAGAAGTTGGGTCGGGTTTCTTGATTGGAGGTTGAGCCTTCATTCCAGCCCAATCCGTGTGGCTGAGTTGGGCTCCTTAAAATGGATTTTGGGCTATCTGTCGGCCCAACCAAATTGGGTAAGGCCTGAGCCCAACCCGTGTGCATACCTAGGCTTTGGGTCCAATAGACTCGACCATGTAGTTAGGCCAAGCCCAACCCAAAAGTTAAGAACATGTTTGGATTGCATAAGTTTTATTAAGGAAATAAGGCCTTGTTTGGGTCCTTAAAGCATGTTTTCCAAGCACGGCCTTAAGGTATTTTTAATGCCTTTGATTTTAGGTTAATGACATGTTTGTCAAACACGCCCTACTGCTTTCCCCTTTAACTTTAATTTGTTCTTATTTTAGTGTTTCTCCAAACAAACCCTAAAATAGTTAAAAAAACCTCTAAAAAAATCCAAGGACCATTTTTAAATTATTTGTGGGTGCCTCGCGTGTTTTTCCAACAATTTTGCCTAATATCATGTTGCAGATCTACACTGTAAGATATATATCCGATATTTCTTTGAAATTTCAAGAAATCAAAAGAACTTCCCTTATTTCAAAAAAAATGTTTTTCTTCAAGAATTTCATTTAATATTAGGTTGTGGACTTACACTGTAAGATACATATCCGGTATTAAAAATACTCAGTTTTCTTTGAATTTTTTTAAAATAAAAAAATTCCTCATTTAAAAAAATACAAAAATATATTTTGTTTTCATGTATACGACCAAATTCTAAAGATTTTTCATGCATATTTCTAAAAAAACAAAAATGAATTTTTATCATGTTTTAAAAATACTAAAACGGATATCATACGAGTATCTATTAGGATTTGATTAAAATTTAAAAAATCTCACAAAAAATAATTTGTTTAATTAATATTTTGGGTATGAATTTTACAATATAATGCATACTCTCAGAATTAAATTAAATGAATTAATAACAAAAAACATTAGGAATTAGTTGTAGACTTTATTATTTGAGGGTATAAAATTATACTATAGAGTACACTCTTAGGTATTAAAGAGAAAAAATAGAAAATAAAGGTGACGCTAAGATTTAGGCTTTAGAATGGTTAGAATTTAACCCAATAAGATGAGACTAAAAATAGAAACACGACTTAAAATAACAATCAATCAATAATATAGCTTATCATAGGTAGGGACTGGGGTTGATGCATTTTCTCATTATAGACTTGACTTAAGGTGAATAGGGGCCTTCGAAAAAATCATAAATGAGACCTTTTAAAGTATTTAAGAATTTTTTTTATATAAATCTGACAAGTAGGTCCTTGAACAATTTTCATTTTGTATTTGGGGCTTTTGTCAAGTGGAGGCAATTTTCATTTCATAAAGCATAATTGACAAATACAACTTACTTATTCTTAGGGCTTTTTTGTTAAGTGGGGGCTTTGTACCATTACCCAAGTTATCCATATGCTCTGGTCGGCTCTATCCCCTTTTACAACTAGTCTTTTTACCCAAACTCTCACAAACCATATGTTTTCTAGTAATTATGATACTAGGTGACGACTCCTTCAAAATAATAATTTTATGATTAAACCCAAAACACTTCATTCCAAGAGGCAGCTCTGCCATGAAAGCCATGATAGGAACTACGACTCTTCATTATATTAATCATCTTAAAAAAAATATTTATATTCTTCGTCAAAAAGTAGATCATGCTTGAACCTTTTTTTTTTTAATTTGATTTGATTTTGATTTTTTTTTGTTGAGAAATGGAGATTTAGAGGTTCTATTTGTTTTTAATTTGGTTTTAATATGAGTTTTTATTTCAATTAAAATGTGTTTTGTTTTGTTAGAAATGGAGATTTAGAGGTCCATATATGTTGTTTTCATAATAATAAAAAAAGACTTAAATTTGGGTTTTTAGAGTCCAAATACTTGTACCTAGATCTTTCGATCACATGAGACATCCTCAGTGATTGAAAAAATAGAACCTGTTTCATTTACATTATTCAAGAGGGGCAGAAAACTATAATCTTATCCCTCAAGTTTGAATTTTTCTTTTTCAGTCCCTATTCTTTATGAATTTTAAGATTTGGGCCTAAATTTTATTTTCATTATGTTTGAGTGATTGGATATTTAGAGAGAGGAGAGAAAGTTACCAAAAAAGAAAAGAAGAGAGAAAGCTCTTAGATGATTCAATTTTAACTAGCAATAACTATGATTTTGATGTCTATGGATTCATATTTAAGAGGGGAACTCAATAAAGATGATTTCTACCATCAATAATATAAAAAAAGTAGATTATTGCTATTTTTTTTAATTTTATTTGATTACGAGTTTTTAGTTTAGTTAAAATGTGTTTTTGGTTGGAAATAGAGATTTAGAGATCAATGTGATGTTGTTTCAATGTTTTTATATTAAAAAAGTTTAAATTTGAATTTTTTGTGATCCAATACTTTTACCTCGATTTTTTGGTCATATTAGCCATCTCCTGCCATAAAATATGTTGCAAATTAGTAATAATATACTAGCCTTGGTGCCTACACTTTGCTGCTGAGTCCGCACTATTTTTTGTAAAAAGACTATGTTTAGGTATTGAAACGGGTTAAAAAAGAACAAAAAAAACACTCATGACAAATGTATAACAATGCTAATTAAATCTAAAGCCAACACGAGATATTTCGCAAAACCTGCAGCCTAAATTATATGACTGGAACAATCCGATAAAAACATAAAGAGAATCATAAAACTTTTTTTTTTAAAAAAATATGTTAACTTTAACCGAAGTCACTAGACCTGAAGCACCTAATCTAGAAAAACCATGAAATCCAATTTCAAAAAAACTAATTATTAAAGGGTGAAAAAAATAGAATTTTAATCATACAAAAAGATTGGAAAAAATAGCAATTTAAAGAGTGAAGATCAAAATTATTATTACTACTATTATTAATAAGTAATATCATCACGACTATTACTACTACAACTACTATTACTACTAAAATTATTATTATTATTATTATTATTATTATTATTGCTCCTCCTACTATTATTGTTGTTACTATTATTATCACAACTATTAATATCATAACTATCATCATCACAACTATTAATATCATAACCATCATCATCATTCTTCTTCGTCTTCTTGTTCTTCTTCTTATTATTATTATTGAAAAAAAACCTTGAACTTAATTTGAAGGATAAAATTGAAAAATATAAAAACTTTGACAAAAGAGCCAAGAAAAACAACAAGAAATCAAAAGAAGAGGGACCAAATTAAAATCATTGAAAAAAAATCATAAACTTGATTTGAAGGATAAAATTGAAAGCAATAAAAACTTTGACAAAAGGACAAAGAAAAAAAAAAGAAATTCAAAGTAGAAGGAAGAAATCAAAACATATTGTATATACAAATTGGAAACCAAGGGTTAAATTGAAAAAAAATAAAATTTTAACAAAAAAAATAACAAAATTATTAAAATCAAAACTAAAAAGATCAAATTTGAAATACCAATAACAATAAGGACCATAATGTTTTTCTAGTGGTAGGAGAGAGAACCAAAGGTAAAAAAAAGGGTCACTAACGATAAATTGCCCACATCTTGACTACACACGCCATCAATTATGGATGAGGACACGATAAGGAATAAAATAATATGGTGAAAGCCCATTTTTTTACCACTAGGAGCTGCTGTGCTTGTCACCCAAAGTGTTCGGCAACCCCCACACGCTTGTGTGTGATGTGAACGTGCCATAACCTTTTTCCCATTAAAAAGTATTATATATTTTAATGTTAAATTACAACACTACCCTCAACAAAATCAACTATTAAAAAAAAACCAAGACCAAAAGACCCTAGTACCCATGATTCCTACTAATTATATCTCTTTGATCTAAGGGTACAAGTGTAATTACACTGTGTATTAAAAAACAAAAATACCTAATATCCCTACCCAAAACAATTGGGTTTTTTTACTCTTGGGGTATTTTGGTTACTTGACTGGTCATTAAAATGATGAATAGACAAAAACACCTAAAACAAATTAATAGTAATAAATAAATCGTGCAAAAATACTAAACCATCCCTAGTTCAAAAACAATTATTATTTCTAATCAAGACCATAGATGTCACTATTATAACAATAAATAATGAAGTATATCTTTGGACACAAGAGAAACCTTTTAATATATTGGTTATATGTACGACAACATGGGTGCATTAAGAGGGTGGGTGCATTAAGAGAGTGTTTGGGGTATTAAGAGGGTGTTTAAAAATATAGTAACAGTTGTTTTTTAAAGTGTTTTTTGTTTTAAAATATAATAAAATAATGCTTTTTTAAAATTATTTTTGATATTAACATATCAAAATAATATAAAAATACTAAAAAATATTAATTTTAAAAAATAAAAAAATATTTAAATATTTTTAAAAATACTTTTGAAATAGTTGAATTCTAAAATGTAATCAAGGCTGATATATAGATGGTGGCCGTACATCTTGCTATCAATTCGAAGGCCTCTAAAGTCACCTAGATACATTTATACATGTCTCCTTCCACAATAAATACCAGTTCTTCACCTCCCTCGTTGCGTTTTACGTTTGCCAACCACCA
>Ga0325402_1005344_pt1 | contig 12008 bp, 4 predicted proteins | sample PopdelMetagenome_22_FD_207212 | JGI IMG/M metagenome (GOLD analysis project Ga0325402, IMG submission 207212) | Populus deltoides microbial communities from Bellville, Georgia, United States - Xylem-PdKOR-R3 | ecosystem: Host-associated > Plants > Phyllosphere > Stem > Wood/Secondary xylem...
AAAGATAGAATTACTTACAAAAATTGATAAAATCCGTCGGTAAATCAGAACACGGATGCTGTGACCACAAAACTTCAAGAAATATAACTTGTTGTGCTGATATGAGGGAGATTTTTGTTTGGGGGGAAGGGGTGGCTGGTTGTTTGCAGATGGGGAGAGTTGAGATTAGGAAGAAGAAGAAGAAATAGGGGAGGAGAAGGTCAGTAGATTGGACATATATTAACTTTTCCCGACGGTTTCACCGACGGACACTCTGTCGGTGAAACCGTCGATGATTCTGACGGAACAATAGACACGTCACTGTACGGATCTGCCATTTCAAATCCGTCGGCAATATAAACGGCGCTCGCTGTACGGGCTGTCTTTTTGAATCCGTCGGTGATCCCGTCTGAAAAAATAATCCGCCAAAACCTCCACGTCAGCGACCCGTCTTTTTTTTGACGACATAAACTTTTCCGTCTGTAATTCAGTCGGTAATTACCGATGGAAACTTTATGTCGGTAGTTACCGACTGAATTATGGACGAAATATTATCTGTCGGTAATTTCAACCTCAAATTACCGACAGAAATATTCCGTCGGTAAATCTGTTACTATTTAGCGAATTTCTGGTAGTGTCTTTTTTTTTATTTTGTTTTGTTATTTTTTTGTTTGCTTTTTATTAGTTTATTCTATAGTTTTTTTCAATTTTACTCATACTATTTTTTAATATATAAATAATCTATAAGATTATTTATATATTTTTTAATTTCACTGGTGAGATTGTTTTAGTGAGTCAACAAATCTAGTGATCTATGAAATGAAGATGGGGCCACACTTACTATATTTTTTATTATAAAACTGCAAAAGGTGGGTAAACATTTTATTTTCCCAAATGAAAATACATTGCCGGGTTTGAAATGCAATTTGAGCAGCACTAATGTCAAATCTCTGCAGCTGCATTTGCCACTAATGTTGAAATTCGTTAATATGTACCCATGAAATTGGATAACAATGTTTGGATCCAGCAAAAGATGCTTGCTGCGACAGTAATGACTTTTCATCATATTTTGGCGAATACATGATATATAGCTGGTGGGACACAGGAAAACAGCCGTTCTTTTGTTTTCTTGTCGAATTTACAACATATACAATGTATATATATAAATTTGTCGCCGGAGGGTAAGAAATACAGAGTTTTTTTTTATATTATCTTCTCTTTTGAATTTGAATGCATGTACAGACAACATTGTCAAAAACTGTTGACTTCATCGTATTACAAATACAAACTTCATTCATGGATTAGGTTCTCCTTTTCAAGGCACTCAAATGGGTTAACCTAATTTCAATTATTTTTTAAATTGGAAGGGAAAATGAAGAAGAAGAAGATCATGATCCCCTTATTTTAATGTCTTTCCGAGTATCATTAAAATAACCCATTAATTATAAGCTAGAAAGAATTCCATGGACACTTGTCTCTAATGCAAAAGTATTTACTACCTACACAAGCAGCAGCAACTTAAAGTTTGACAAAGGGGAGCAGAATCAAGGCAAGTACTGTCGATGAAGCTAGCTAGATCATAATATTAAAATTACGATGATGAATTCTGATATCTTTACGGCATGTTTGTTCACCATCAAACACTCTCATTGCCACTCCACCGTACATGATTTGCGTCTACCATACTTTATTAATCAACCACTCAAACAAGCAAGAAGACTTTTCAACAATTGGATTACGTACATGGTATTGTTTTTTGGAACTCTTATGCTACTCTCTGCATTTGTCTGCTCCCTTAGGGATGAACAAAGTGCCTAGTCACGGCATAATTGATCTTAGCTAGGTTTATACAATAAGAAAGATTGCACAAGCAACAAGAATACGTAAAAAGGGGAAATAGTTTATACAAAAAAAAAAAAAAAAACAAGGTGGAGACAGGGTGAGTATATATCCAGGAGTGATTGGTAAACACGTTTACAGGGTGAGTATATATAGAACCAAAATATCAATCCAAAGATTTCCTTGAGATCATATTTGATTACATAAGCAAGGAGGTTAAAGAAATGGTAATTAATAGACAGCAGATTAAATTAACACAAGTGTTCTCTCTTTTTTGTATCAACAAATGTTTAAAACTACTGAAGTTTAGGTATACGAAGACTTAGGGTTTATAAAACAACTTCCTTTTCTCATATCATGCCACTTAGCAGTATTTTCACCTAAGATAATAAATCCTTTGTTCTAATCTACTACACGTTGCATTGCGAAGTGAAAAGGTGTTGGTGCGAGCAACAGCGAAGATGATTAAGTCAAATAAATAAGTAGAGCATCTGCTTAGCAACCGGCCAAATTAATAAATGACCTCTACTGACTTTTTAGCTCGTCCTAAGATATGCACTTTGAGCGTTTTGAAAAGATTTATACATAATTTCTTAATTTTAATAATTTAATTTATTTTTTTTAGACGAAATGACTAATAGTTGTCACTTGGTGACTGGAAAACCAAATTAAGTGATAGGTTGTTAGTATCTTCAAAAGGTTTTTTTAATAGATGTGAAAACTTTCAAATGATTAAATAAGTACATTTAAATAATTTGTTAAAAATATTAAGAATGAAAAGATTATAAGCCTGAAGCTTGAAGAATTCATGAGCTATTTATAACTCATAAGTCTTGGCTTTAATTTTTAAGAAGATGATTGGATGAATTGTTATTTTTCCTTGATATTATTTAATAAAGGATGGATATGACGTATATTTGCATTAATGAGAGATAAATATGATAGACTCTTAGGAGAGTCTTATACATCTAGGCGTGGATGGAGAGTAGGATACAAAATATAGTTGAGCCCATGGGGCAAAACTCTTCCTATAGGCAGAATATGAATATATTAGGTCTAACAACTTGCTAAACCTATATTGCATTGAGCTCAGCACATAGTTGAAACCAAGTGTTTTGGGTTTAACAACCTGTCAGACCTATATTGTTTTGAGCTCAGCATATAGCTGAACACAAGTGTATTATGTATAGTAACTTGTTAGACCCAAGTTGTCGCGGGCTCAACACATGGCTGAACCTAGGTGTATAAGAGTTGGGCCTGGTAGGGTGATAGGCCTATGGTGTTGGCGCCTCGCCACATAGCCAAAGAGTCACGAGGTTAGAGGGTCACAAGGCCAAGGAGCCACAAGATCATAAAGCCAAAGAGCCATGGAGCCACAAGGCAACACCCAATATGATAATTCCTGATAAATCTTGGTCCATCAGTAGCTCTTAAAGTCTTTATAATATTTATAAGTAAAGACTAGTAAAAATACCCAATACAATGAGTTTATCGGTTTTCTTCATATGAGAAGGGGGTGGAAAACCCAAGTATTATAACAAAAAACCTGTGTGTAGGGGCATGCACCATCGTTGAATTTTTTTTTCAAATTATGTAAAGGGAAAACATGGAGGGACCCATACTTAAAAAAGTTTTATAACACGGAGAAACCTATAAAGGATGAGCTTGTACTTAGAAAATTTTTCTAAGAGGCTAAGGAGAACTCGTAGAGGGTGGAGCCCGTACTTAGAAAATCTCTAAGTATCTAAGTGGAACCTAAAAATAGTGGGCCTATATTTAGAAAATTTCTAAATGGTTATGGGTTCATGATATAGTGGTGTTATTGCATTAAGGAAACCAAATCCATCTATTGGAGAGCTATGGAGCTATTGTCATAGGAATACCGAGTCCATCAATTGAAGAGTTGTGAGGCTATTGCCCTAAAGAGATGTTGTGTCAATCCCATCATTGAAGAAATATGCAATTGCATTAGGGAGACCATGTCAATCCCTTCTAAGGTAAGTTGTGCAATCACACTAGGGACACTGAGTTAATCCCTTCTAAGGTAAATTATACAATCACATTAGGTAGATTGAGTTCATCCCATCCTTGAAAGGTTATAGGGAAACCCTTATAGAGATTTGTAGATAGAAAATCTATGTTTAAAATATATTATTTTTATTTTAAAAATCAACTTACATTCCTATTATCCTAACATGATTTATGTGATAGGTATGAGGGAGGTTCGTAAGAGGAACATGTCTTGGAGGTGGCATTAAGGTGTTTTCTTTTACTGCTCTGATAATTTCACTTGGAAGATCCTCCATGCTGGTTGTCCTTGTAAAAACAAGGAGGCTAATGTCATAACAAACTAGCCTCTTCTACTCATATGTGATTTTTCATGACTTGCTTTACTTTGAGCAAGCTTCTATCTATTAGGACATAAAGTTTTCTCCAAAGGATATGTTCCCTTACTCCTATTATCAAAGCATCTAAGGCTATTGGCTCAGGCAATTTGTTCACCTAAAGCATTTCTTTAGTGAACCTCTTTAATTATGCCCGTGTAGATTTGCCTCTTGTTGGGCAACACCAAATAGCTTCGTGAAACTTTTTTTAACAAGTATGTTAGTGTTGAAATGTGCTACTAGTTTGACACAGAGGTTACTGCACCCTTTAATAAAGTTTGGCTCAAAATTATTGTACCATGCATATGAAAACCCTTGGAAGTTTGTGGGTAGAATTTTGCACACTGAGTCACTGTTCCGGATGACCAATCCTAAGCATTTTCTTATATTATGTGCATGCTCTCTCGGGTTGACCAAACCATCATAATTGTCTAAACTTATTTTTATAAAAATGTAGTCATTAGAGAGTTGAGTGTTAAATATTCATTTGGACAAGGGAGAGCCCCTTTACTGATGAGTGTTGTAGACATTCTCTTAGGTATGCTCATGTACAGACCGTCTCTTAGTCTTTTGTTTGTGAGGCTTTTTGGAGCCAGAGAGTTTGAACTTTAACACTATTTTTCATTCCCAGATGATCAATTCAAAAAGACAATTCAAACATTAGAGAAATTATTGAGATCTTGTATACTAGAGTTTAGGGGACAATGAGAAAATCATTTATCATTAGTGAAATTTGCTTATAATAATAGTTATTAGGCCATTACTCACATTAATATAGTTATTAGGCCACCTTATGAAGCTTTATATGAGAGGAAGTGTCGCATTTTTATTTGTTGGGATGAAGTTGGTGAAAAGAAGTTGTTAGGGCTAGAGTTAATATATAGAACTACTAATGACATGAAGTTAATATGAGAAATGATGAAAGAAGCACAAGATAACAAAAAAGTTATGTTGATAATCGTATAAGATCATTGTAATTCACGGTAGGAGATAAGGTGTCTTTAAAGGTTGTATTGTGGAAATGTATTATCCAATTTGGAATGAAGGGCCAATTAACACCCAAATATATTAGGCCTTTTGAAGTTAATTGGTTATTGAAATAATTGGGCTTGTTGCTTATCGTTTGATGTTTCCTCCATAAATGGCAAGGATTCATTGCAATTAATTGACAAAAATTTCTGTTGGTATTTTCATTTGTATTTATAAATTCTCTAGTAATCCTTATGCTTAACTCCAGTTTTCTAACTCATCTCATAAATTTGTGCTTTGGTATATTAGGGACTAATATAGGGCTTCCATAATTGATTGTTGTCGAAGCAGCTAGCACAAGAACTTGCAAAATATCCCAAATTCAAAGCAAGCAACTCTAGAGTTTACAGAAAATAGTAAGATGGTAGGCCATCCTCGTGCTGTACAGATGGCTTTCTTTTGTACCCTAAACTGGAATATGGTCAAGAATCTAATGCTTTTGAACTAACACGATTGGTATGGGGACCAGACAAGTGATCTCCTTGCTAACAATCATGTACTAACAATTGTTAGTGCTTGACGTATGGCACATTTTGCACCTACACTTGGACCCTTTTAGTTCGTGAAAGAACAACCAGCATCTGAAGGCAAACAAGCTGACTCGTAGCTACAATGATATGATGGGAATGGAGATTTTTTTGGTTTGCTTAATTACTAGTACATTGTTTCAAGTCTTGTAATGTTTATTATTATTATAACTTTGGATAAACTTGTTCAAAGGTTTTTGGCATGTTTGATGATTATTGTTTATCATGTATTTGACATTAATTCTAGCGTTATATATTTTATTTGTTCACGTGTCATCTGACAACACAAATTGCATTAAATCTGGTGTGTTCTATTGTTGATGATTGATTTTTAGCGGTCTTTAAAAGTGTGGTAGCGGTTGTGGTTTAAAGTATTTTTCGCTCTGAAATACATTAAAATCGTATTTTTTTTTTATTTTTAAAAAATTATTTTTGATATCAGCACATCGAAACGATCTAAAAACATAAAAAAAATTAATTCAAAACATATTTTTTTTAATTTTTAAAAAACATAATTTAAACCGTGTTCCTAAACACTAGAAATAAAAAACTAAGACTTGTTCTCGATTAGTTACAAACACCATTTTATTATTCAAATAAAAAAAAACTTAGTTATGTGATCATAATTAAGGAGAAGCCATTGTTGTTTCTGAATCTAATATTATTTTTTTATAATCAATAAATATTATGAATCAAATATTTAATAATATATAAAAAAGAAATAGAATGTTGAAGTTTGGTTGGAATGCCCATCCGAGCTTCACCTTAAGATTTGTTGTGCCATGTCCAAACTGAGCTTAAGTTCTAGTTTGATCGAGTTATTTTTTGCTCATCTTGGCTCCTTGATTTACTATTTATGAATAGTAATATGCATGACATTATTCATGAATAGTAGCATGCATGTACTGTTCATGAATAATATTTTTTACCTGTGTTTCTCCAGATTTTTTATAGATATTTTCTTAGCTATATATATATATATATTTTAAAAGAGAGAGAGAGAGATAAAGATGATTAATATAAACAACACTACACTATACTTATTATCTCTTCACTACACAAAAAACACACTCAACAATATAGAGAACACACATATCTCTTCTTTAAATAAAAACATCATTTTTATCTTTTAGAGTTTGTATCTGCTTGTCACTTTGAAAAAAAAACTCAAATACTAATTTAAATATTGTAATATGTTTCGTTCCACAAGAGACTTGTTTTATATGTATATTTTAGGCTCAAAATTCCTCGATCAGGGAAAATTTATATGCTTTGTGAAGTTTCTCCATGACTTCATCAATAACAACAGAGTTGATAATACTTGTAGATAATGGCCGTTGTTAATACTGCTCAGACGTCTTCATATAATATTATTGTGTTATTAGTTCATGTCATATCATTTTTATAATTGATGTCTCATCTGATTACCAGAACAATTCTTCAAACATAGAGATACTTCTCGATGAAAAACACTTCTAATAGTTTTTGAGCTACACATATTATATTTTGCATAAATCCACGACCCCATCCCATCTAGGACTTGAGCTTACATGGTATAAATTTTGAAATCTCAAGTATTAATTATAATCGTTATGGTGTCTCATGGATACCAAAAATGAGCAAAATCATTTCAAACATGGATAATTTTTAGGATAGCTTAAAGTTCCTTAATGGTTTACTGCTTAATTACATCAATAGTTGCGACCGAGAAGCTTTGAGAAACAAGTTCGAACACACACATATATATTACAATATTGTGATAGTAACGTTAAATTTTCATGTTGTTCGAATTCAAAAAGGTTTGTGCATCGGCAACTATCTTGGCTGGAAAACAGTTTGTTGTTATATACGACACCTAAACGTATCAAATTTAAAGAAGAAAAGAAAATTGCAGGCAAGCAGGGATATGGAGAGGTGGAAATCCTTTGACAGGAGAACACTGTTGACCATCTCACGCAGGCAGGAAAATGCCAGCCGATACTGTACAATTCTTGTCGTTGCCAATGATTTCAGGAGGAGAAAAGCCGAAACCTCGGTATCAGGCCCATAAACTGAAAGGCTTAATGTTGGCAACTTGGGTCATGTTTTCCATCGGCCCTTGACAAACAGATGGGCGAAATATTAAAATTGTAACCCAAACTTCTATCTTGTTCTTCAAGTCGCAAGAAGACCACTCTTTGGCTACATAAAAGCAGCAAGAACTGGAAGCATTATTTGCATTAAAAAAAGAAACCCAAATTTAGTTTCTTGAAAAGAACAGGAAAATGGAATTCATAATCGAAGAAGGAAAATGCCTTAACAAGGAAACCTCAACTCTGATTCTGGTATGTTAAAGTTACAAGCTTTCTCATAAAGTTTTAATATTTTCAGGGTTTTTGTTATTAATGATGTCATTACATGCTTAATTTTATGTTTTGTCTTGCGATTTTTTGTGGGTTTTTAGCCTGCATTATCAATAGGTAATGTTGGGCAGTTAGCAGTTGATTTGTTAGTATCATCAACAAGAGCTGAAAGAATTGGGTATTTGGATGATCCTTATATCTTGCCTTGTGTTGGTAACGATGCTTATGGTCCCACTCCGTGCGGCGAGCTTGCTCTTCCTCTTGAAGGTTGTTAATTGCCTCTTTTTTTTGGATTTTTTTATTGTCAGTTTAATTTTTGGTTTTGTGTATGTGCGTGTTGATGTTGTTGGAGGCATTGAATTGATTTTTTTTCCTTTTTGGCTTATTGCTTTCCGCAGCTTATGATTCGAGGAATAATGGGGTGGCGCTCGTGCAACAACGATCTCCGGTTGTTAAGGTAGTGGGATTCTTGTCTTTTCCTTTCTTTCTAATAATTATTCATGTGAATTTGGATGTGGGATTGGATGTCGTTTTGGTGAGCGTAAGAATGTGTTTGTTTGGGTGAATGTTATTTGTTGATTCCTGGAGCTAGTAAAGTTGATGGTATGTAGCAAAAAAGTTGCAAAGCTGGTAAATATGTGGGAATTGTAATGGATTATGTAATGTTGAATAAATGAGTTCTATGGAAGGGTGGACATTTTGAACTCATGTGTCTGAAACCGAAACTCATGTCAAGGGAATTGTGTGTACTTGAACAGTGGAAACTACAGTCCCGCATGCGAAATAAGAACTGATAGTTTAAATGTTATGCCATGCAAGTTAGGTAAAGTAGTTCCATGCTTTAATTTTTATGCTTTTTCAGTTTGCTATACAAAACTGGAAACTACTGAAAGCCCAGCTGAAAGGATATTTTCATTCACAATCAGCTCTCACAAGCCTGATTGGATGTATTGATGAGTCGCTGGAACCTAATGGGAATTCTAATCAGAGTTTTCCATGGCTTTCATATCTTTCATGTCTTTGAATCGCCACTGATTTTGGATAACACTTTTAACCATGCATGAGAAGTTGGTTTCATTTGTGAATTTGATGAACTTTCAATATAATAACCATTTGCTTTTTTGGAAATTAGTAATGGGGACAAATTTCTTTAAACAGGGGATGATGGTCGAATTTGCTAAGAACCTAGCCGATTTTGCTGTTGCTACTGGAATGAATCATGTTTTGGTGCTTTCTAGCTTAGAGTTTATGAGATTGCAAAAGATTGATACATCAAGGTATTCAAATCACTAATCATGGTTTCTTCAATCGATGCTTAGCTGTTATTTATAATCTTCGAAGTTCTTTAATTGGTCCGACATTTTTAACAGTAAGTCTGTACTCAAAGCATCTAAACATTATTGAATATCTGGCCAAATAACCCCTATATCTTTGATTTACTTGATGAGGGACCCTTAAGTCTTGTTATTTTCAAGTTCTCCCTACTATTGAAAATTTCTGAAACTTGGTCCTTTTTAGAAATGGATAAAAACTGTTTTAGGCTGGAGAAGTACATAAATGGGAACTTACTGATGGAGCAACTGTTAGCGGAGAAAATATTCAAACTTGCTTACACCGAAGCAATGAACTAGATAGGCTCTGCTGTCGTCTAATCATTTAGCTATCTTCAGTGGCATGCAGATATTTTACCTATCTAGCACCAATACTGATGGAACAGATGATTGTTGTGAACGGCTTGGGTGGAAAAAATGGCAGGAATATAATCCTGATCAAAGGTCTTGGAAATATCTTAGCTCTTTAGCTGAAGGAAATGCCAGGCAGGAAGACAACCTACCATTTGAAGATGAACCAGAAGACGAGGATTACTACCCAAGTTTGCCTTTTGCTGCCCTTTTTTCTTGTTTCAAGGTAATAATTTTCAAGAAGCATGATGAACTAGTCCCCATGTGTCAACACCCTTAAGACGCACTCCATGGCATGCTCTATTTAGCTTTCAAACTGGATTCATGTTTTAAGAGTAGTTTCGCTTCCAGTAACATTTAAGTTCCTAACCACAATGTTCAATGCACATGGATCAAAAAATAAATCTGACTTGTATAAGCTTTTGGGTTTTTGAACTCAGGCAAAAGGGATAAAAGTTACATGTTTACTGTGTTACTGCTCTGAAGGGGATAACACACCTGAAGCTTTTAGTTTGGCTGAGGCAACAAGCAAACTTTTGGGGCTGAGTATCGATAACTCCCATGGTGAGTTCTTCCTATTCACATCAACCTATTAACGTTTTAGAATATTTTGCTTCAGATGGGTGATGTATTTTACAGTTTCATCCAGGCTACATGTTGAAATGCTTTTGCATTTCAATGATCGAACACTATTTTAGCTGAATATTGTTTTCCAGCAATTAATAGCACCAATTCTCACTGTGATATGAGGCTATCCAACATCATTTTCATACGTTTTATAATTCCCTCTATATTTTTGTCTTGAGAAAAAAAAAATCATTTATCTAGCAGTTGCACAACTTCAAGTACAGGCCATATTTTATGACAGCCCTGATTGTTTAAGGCAGCAAGTTGTTTATTAGGAGGTCAGGCATTTATACTGACTGGTGTAATGTTTTCTTTCAGGAGAAGGTGGTAAATGGCTCATCCCATTTTCTTGGAGGACTGTGTATGGACCACCCCCAGATTTGTCAATGTTTTAGGCTTGATTAAACCATACAACATGAAGTGATATTGTCAATGATGCTGCACTGGATTTTAGGCACTCTTGTCAGTCTGTTTTCCAGTTTGTCGGGCCATATCTGTTTCATATATATCCCAAAAGAGGGATCGGGAAAAACAATCTGACTAGGAAAAATGTAGGGGAGAATCTAGATGGGGTGGCATGGAGTACTTTGAACTCATGGAGTACTTTGAACTCCAGTTCCTTCTGTGTTTAAATGTTGACTTTGTTCAAGAAGGGTGGAAATTTGGATGTCAAAATTCATTATTTTGAAGCAGACTTTTAATATGTTCACGAATTAGCTGTCTCGGCAGTGACAGATTGATTTTGGCACTTCCAGTTCAGTCTGATTCCGTTGGTTCACCTGAGCATTCGAAGTGATGAAATGTCCCACTCGGCTCGAAGAACAGGACCGACTGTAAGCCCCAATGGCCTTTGAAGTTGAATCTTCTATTTTTTTTTAATTTAAATTTAAATTTGATTTTTTTAAAATTAATTGTTTTAATTTTTTATTATTTTGTTGTGTTGATAATAAAAATAAATTTAAAAAAATAAAAAAAATATTTTAAAAAATAATTTCTACTCCATTTCTAAACACCACTATGGGATGCTTGCAAATGTTTAGTAGGTGGTTAATTTTTTTTTATTATTATTATTAATGTAGGTGTTTGGATAAGTTTACGTGTACTTTGATTAATCTTACAGGCCCTGAAGTTAATAATTATGTAAGTTTTCAATGATCTTGAGAGAGGACTCAAATTTGTGATTATTGGAGAGTAAATTTAAGATCTAATCAGTTAAGCTACCTTTTAGGTTGATAGGTGGTTAACTTGTAACCAAGAGAAGTGGTAGTTTTCTTTTAATTTTGTTTCTATTTTTATTTTTCTAATTTATTTTAAAAAGATGTTTTCATGAAAAATTAAGAAAATATGTTTATTGAATAAAAGAAAATCTATGTGCAGAGTGCATCTAAAAAAATGTTTTTATTTCTATTTTTCTACTTTATTTTAATTATTATTATTTCTGCTGCTACTCCACATCCCTATTATATGCATGCAGAGTGTGAATACGTAAACTTATTATCATATAATTTCACAATAAAAATATGTTTCTTAGATTTAAATTTTCCCAAATGCCTTGTTTATGCGTTTGTATCGAAAAAGCTTAAAGGGTGTCTTGAGCAC
>Ga0325402_1005348_pt1 | contig 12000 bp, 7 predicted proteins | sample PopdelMetagenome_22_FD_207212 | JGI IMG/M metagenome (GOLD analysis project Ga0325402, IMG submission 207212) | Populus deltoides microbial communities from Bellville, Georgia, United States - Xylem-PdKOR-R3 | ecosystem: Host-associated > Plants > Phyllosphere > Stem > Wood/Secondary xylem...
TAAGGTTGATCAGGCAAACTCACAACCCAGATCATGTTATAAATCCACTTGTTGGCGTTTTGTTTCCGAACATGTAGCATATTTTTTTTGTAGGGCAATCAACTCTTTAGCTGCACCCACTATCATTACCTTCATTCTTATCCACCTCTGGCGATGACTCTTCTTGATTTTGTTCTTCCATCTTTTATCCTGAGAATAATGCAAGTTGGCACAATCAATCAAAAAGTCTGACATTGTAAAGGTTAATTTTGAAAAAATGAATTTTTAATTAAAATATATCAAAACAATATTTTTATTTTTTTTTATTTTAACATTATCACATTAAATTATGGAAAAATATAATTAAAAAAATATTAATTTAATACTAAAAAAATAGTTTAGAAAATACTTTTAAAAAAGGTTGAACATATTACCAAACAAAAATGACATACAATAAAAAATAATAATAAAATATCCACTTCACTAGCTGTAAACGAAGTGCAAATTAAAAACATATTCGTAAAGGGATTGTTTTCTTCATGGAGGAATTATATAAAAAGTGTAAACATGATAAGAATGAAAAGCTATGCAACATGAGATTGATTTGAAGCTGGTGAGTCCAAGGAAGAATAACTGTTTGCTGAGAATTAAATATATTTTAGCCTAATTTACATGTGAAGGCAAAATATAAATAAACAAGGAAGCAACTGGTAAATGTGATTTGCAGTAGAAACCAACTATATCCTTAAATTAATGATCTTATTAGACCTTGCTCACTTTGTATTATCAAAATTCATTTTTTTTATTAGCTATTAATTAGTAGTAAAGTATAAAATTGATTTTTTTTTCTTTTGGGAATGATAAAATTAGGACTTTATAAAAAGTTTAAAAGTAATATTAGAAAATTATAAACTATAGAGATGAAATATTGGCGAACTAATCATCTACTTTTATTTTTGAAATAAATAGAAAAAATGATGTTAAGAGGGGGAAATTGAAATAAATAGAGTAAATTTGCTCTTAAAAGTTATTTTTGGCACTCTTATATGGTATGTGATATGGTTAGGAGTTGAGATAAAAGAAGAAAATTTGACTTTCAGAGAGAATTCAAGTAAAAGAATGAGGGAACTAAAATTGGGTTCCTCATAAGGATTGTAGTTTTGTATGTTGACTAACTAAGAAAATTGGTCTTACTCAATTTGGAGCTATAGAATTCCAATTATGAGTCACCAATCGAGACTGAGTCATGACAGACCCTATAGGGCAATAAGTCTGATTTATTGACGAGTAATTTTGAGTGTCTTGGGGGTAGAACTCGGTTCTCCTCCCTTCAAAAAAACTTGTAGCCTTGTGTCTTAGTTTTCCAATGAGACCAACCTTGCTTAAAACAGAGTTCTAGAATTTTGGATATAGTTAAAAACCTCGGGGTCTACAATTGCTACAAAGATAGAGTTTTAGGTCAATCAAACTAAAAGTTTTGAGAAGACTAGTTTTGAAGAACATTTCATTTGTTTTTCCAAACTTACTACGTAAAGCACTTGACAAGTCTTTGCTTCGTAAGTATTGTAAAGAAGAAGTATTTGTTGTTACCCATTTTTAGGCCTCCACATAAACAAAAAAAAATACAAAAGAGAAAATAAAAAAAATTGAAACAAATGTTGGAAGAAAATAAAAAAATATATCGGTAAGAAGAATATACTAGAACGCCCAGTAAATTGCCAAAGACTGGTTGAGGAAGATTAAAATATACAAGATTTACAAATTTGACAGTGTATTTTTTACTAATAAAGGCTCTATTGGCAAAGGAAAATCCACTTTTGAGGAAGGAAATTCAAAATTAGATATTCAAGGACTCTATTGAAATTTCTTAAGGTCTAATTGAATTTATTGAGGGCTTAATCGCAAGAAAGATTGATTTTTGAAGTCAATTTATATTGGAAGAAATTAATGTTTGGGGGTCGAATTGTAATTTTAAGAGTTAATTTGGTCAAATCATGGACTTAATTGCATCAATATTGAAGTTTGATGAGCAATTAGGGACTTGATTGAAGAAATCCAAGGCCAAAGACCAAACTAAAAAAGACTCGTAAATGTAGGGTCCAAAATTGACCAAATCAGGAGCCAAATTAAAGAAAATAGAAGTTTGTTGGTCAATTGAGGGTTGAAACGCACAAATTCAGAACTTCACTTGTTTCCTTGTTAATTTCTTTGTCAATGAGTGTTTTCTCTACTTAGTAGTTTAAAGTTTGTACAGCCCTAAAATTTTTGGTGTTTTCCCCTCAATTTTGGTGGAGAAAAATCTAAAATCTCCCCCCTCCTCTTTCTTACCTTGTGCAGCTAACCACATGGAGAGAATGGGGTATTTATCGTCTCATTCTCTTTTAATTATACTTTGGCCCATTCTTTCTCTCTTTTACAATTTGGTGATAACTCTTTTCTTTTTTTTTTATTTAAAAAAACCCCTTAGCAATTTAATTATTTGAATTTGTACATTAATTATCTAATTTTCCCTTTTTCCATTTATATTATTTTCAATTTATGTAAAAGTTTATTCTCGGGGATTACATCCTCCTCTTTTAATAGAAATTTCATCCTTAAAATTTAAATCGCATACCTATTTTGGAGAATAGATGCGGATATTTCTCCTTAATCTCATATTCCCTCTCCCATATCTCTTCTTTTATCTGAGAGTTTCTCCATAATGCTCTCACTAGTGGAACTCTTTTATTCCTTAACACATTTTCACCCCAATCCAATATTTTAATTGGTTTTGCCTCCAACGCCAAATACCATTTTATTTCTATAGGAACCTCTTGTAACATTTGTGAGGGATTTATCTTTGCTTTCCACAACAAGGACACATGAAACATATTGTGAATCTTATCCAGATATAAGGGCAATTCCAACTGATAAGCAAATGGCCCGATTCTTTCTATAATTTCAAAAGGGCCAATGTATCTTTGGGCGAGTTTTCCTTTCATTTTAAATCCAATGATGGCTCTTCCAAGGTGCCACTTTTAAAAATACTTAATCTCCTACTTGGAACTCTAAAGGCCTTCTCCAATTGTCCGCGTAACTTTTTTGCCTATCCTAAGGTTCCTTTATTCTTTTCCTGATTACCCTCACCTCATCAGTTGTCATTTGCACTTTCTCGGGTCCTGGGAGTTTCCTTTCCCCACTTCATCCTAATAGATCGAGGTACGACATTTCCTCTCATACAGTGCTTCGTACAGAGCCATACCTTTAGTATTTTGGTAACTATTATTATAGGTAAACTCCACTAATGGCAAGAAATCTTCCCAATTTTCTCCAAATTCTAACACACATGACCTCAGAAGATCTTTGAGAGTCTGGATAGTTCTTTCAAACTGACCATCCATTTGAGGGTGAAACATTGTACTTAGGTTCACTTTAGTTCCCAATGCTCGTTGTAGACCTGGCCATAACCTCGATGTGAGCCTTGGATCTTGATTTGACATAATAGATACTAGTACCCCATAAAATCTGATCATGTATAACCTAGCTAACTTATCTACTGAATCTGTTATTTTCATGGGTAAAAATAAAGCAGACTTCGTTAGCCGATCCACAATCACCTATATAGCATCATTACCCTTCTTACCCCTTGGAAATACAGTTACAAAATTCATGGTAATGTCCTATCACTTCCATTCTGGGATTGATATTGGCTGCAATTTCCTATAGTTTGACACAAATTCTGTTATTTCTCTTTTCATATCAGGCTACCAGTAATATCCCTTCAAGTCTTTATACATCTTAGTACTTTTAGGATGCGTTGCAAATCAAGATTCATGGGCTTCTCTCATCCACACTTCATCTTTCAATGTTTATCTTCCTACAAATAAATTCACCTTCCCATTATCACTAACCCCTCTAGTGAGATTTGAAAAGGTGTTTCCATGCCCTTATTCACCTTTTTCTTGATCTTTCTTAGCTTACTAATAGGAAAAGCATGAAAATTTGATAATAGGAAACTTTGTGAGTCAAATGCGTGTGTTACGTGAGGTGGAAATAAAATTATTAACCATAAATATAGCTTATGGTTCGGCTTAGAAGGAGTCGTGAAATGTAGGAAAAACATAAAAATGGGTGTCTTGAGAGAAAAGGGGGAAAGCGAATAATGGAAAGTTCATCTAAAAACCGTCGATAAAAAGTGGACAGATTCATCACCTTGATTCTAGAGAGGATTCATGCCTAAAAATGATAAACTTAGATTAAAGGGATCGTCATATAAGTTATAGCTTTGGGTGTTAGCTTTCTAATAAATCTAACCTCGTTTAATTTGGAGCTCTAGAACTCTAGATATAGGTAAAATAAAAATAGCAGTCAACTTTAGGGCTGAGAATTGAGCTTGGCAAATGTGAAATTGCATGAAATTAAAAGTCTTGAGGTAATTACAAGTACAATTAAAAATAATTGGAAGAACATGGACTAAATTGAATTTTTCCAAATCCAAAATTAAGAACCTTGAATGATGTGTCATCCAGACTTAATGAAGAGAAGGTGAATGACATATCGTTCGTCAGCTTGCACCTCTATTTTGACGGTTTTGGCTAATCGAGTTGACAATTTCAAACGTATAAATATGAAGTTACAGACCTTCAAACTGAGTATGGTTTGATCCAAATGAAAGGTGTGCACTCCCTCTACCAACTTCAGGTGGTCTCAGACAATGATAATGTCAAAATTGCTACCACGAGGCCTCGAAAGTGGGCAACTCGGTCAGCTTTGACAGTGCAACCATTATGCAAAAAATGATTTGGTTTTCATAAGTTCACACACAAAGGCTCCTCAATGGGTTCTTATCAAGGATTTACAACACTCCTTTTAAGATCAAGAGGTCAGAAATTGATTCAAAACCTCCCAAAATCCTAGTAAAACCCTATAAATACCCCCTTAAGATCAAGATAAGAGGTTAAAAAAAAAGGGAAAGAAAAAAGAAAAAAGATAAGAAAAAAAAAAGAGAAATATCAATAAGAAATATAAAGATAGAGGTTCAAAAGCCTAAATAAAATTTTTCTTCAATTTTGTAAGTTTGTGAGAGGCAAAAATTCCTAAAAGGAAACCAAGAGAGAGTAGTTGTTCTAGGTATATATTATAGACCCAAAAACAAGTCCTTTATGGCCTGCTTTTCTTTTTGTTTTTTATTATTTGTTTTGGTTTAGATTTATAGTTATAAGCATAAAAAAAGGTTTGTAATGTTTAAACAATGATGTTGCATCCACCTCTATGTTACCATGTTGTTTTATTTAATGATGTTCTTTCGAAGCAAGCCTTATTCTCCCATATTCCTTTAGTTTACCCCCTTGTAATAAACATGTAGAACGTGAATGAATAATTCATGTTTTTCCAGCTTGGTCATGATCTGGGCTAGTGACCAAGTTGTATGGACTTGATGAAGCCCAACCCACTTATAAATAAAGAGAAAAGCATGTTAGGTTGTTTTCCAGTCCAACATAGGTGAATTGGGTTAGGGTTGGTCCTAACCAGGTAGTTTGGGTTTGAGTTGAGACCCAATAAACCCCATTCCAAGGTGTTGGGCTAAGGCTAACCCAGATTTAAGGGTGTGTTTGGCACATTCTTTTTGTGAAGAACTTAATGCCTTGTTTTGGATCCTTAGGGTGTGTTTGACAAATACATCCCAAAAGCTTTCCTTTTAATTTCAGGATGCCCTTATTTTTATGTCTAACGAAACAAACCCTAAAAAGCTTCAAAAAATTCTAAAAAATTCAGGGATCATTTTGAAATTATATGTGATTCTCTTGCTTGTTTTTCAATTTTTTTTGCTTAATTTCGAGTTGTATACTTAAAATGTAAAATACAAACCAGGTATTAAAAATACTTGATTTTTCTATTAAATTTAAACAAAAAAATACAAAATGGATATCATAATTATTTTATGATTATTCGTTAGGGTTTGGCCAAAATGTTAAGAATCTCATAACAATTAATTGTTTAATTAGTATTCGAAGTGTTAGGATTTAGCTGTAGAGTTTAATATTTGGGGATATAAAATTACACTTTAAAGTATACCATTAAGTATTAAAGATACAAAATAAAAAAATAAATTTGATGTTAAAATTAGGGCCTTGGAACAGTTAGGATTTAACCTGATAAGGTAGAGACTTCTTCACAAAGGAAGATCTACCTTAAACCTTAGATAAGACCAATAAACAAAAACATGACTTAGATTAACAATCAATCAACAATGCAGTTTGCCTTTCTCTAATCATAACTAGTCCCCCTACCCAAACTCTCGCAGATCATAGGTTTCTTAATAATAAAAAATTTGATCAAATGTAATAAATTTTATAGATCAAAAGTGAAACAAAGTTGGAAACCAACAAGTCAGAATATACAAACATGTACATATAAGTCAGAATATACAAGCATGTACATATAAGCGAGCAAAGGGAACAGGCTCCCTTGAACAAGCAAATACAACCAAAGAGGGAAAAAGCTCCCTAAACGAACTGACAAAATCAGCAACCAATAAATCTGCAAGCAGACTAGCCCCAAGGGGCCCTCCAATCATCACATTAGAAGAAGACCTGCAGAAAGCAAAAATCTTCAACAAAACAGACGATGCATTAAGCAGCAAACAAACATAACAAACTACCAGGAACAGTGCCCTAACAAAAAGTAGGCACTAGCAATACCAGCACCCAGACAAGCAGCAAGCCATCCTCAGCTCCAACAGCCAGAAAAGCACCTACAAAGAACAAGGCTCCAAAGGCATAACTACCAAATACTACCATAACATGGAAGCAACTGATAGAGCAGACATATATTGCATCAGCACCAGCAACACTGCTACAAGAAAATAGAACCAGGCACAGCAAGGCCATAAGCAGAGGCTACTCGCCAATAAAATGCAGGCATTGCAACACTGCAGTAGGGGAAAACACCCAAACAATCAGCAAAGCCGCACAAAACCAAATTGCCCAACCAGCTAACAAACCAGTTAAACTGCACCAGAAATCAACAACAGTAACCCTAATAGCAAAGCTGTAGGCATCCCAACCAACAACCAACCAGCCAAACCCATCAACTAGACCAAGCTAGAACCATCCAGCAAAGCTGCAGGAAAATAGGTTTCTTAATAATTATTATACTAGGCAGTGACTCACTCTAATAATAACTTTATGATTAAATTCAAAAACTCCTTTTATTCAAGGAGGCAGTTACGCCTTTCGAAGTCGTGCATGTCACAACAACTCGAATAAATAAATAACCTTAAAGTTTGAAAAAATTACATGTATATTAAGCTAATTATGTATTAAATAGTTGTAAATTATAGCATTTGAGTTCAGGTTATAAATACCGATAGGTACTCAAAATATGATTAGGCCGGGTTCGGATATAAAATATTTATACCCATTCAAATTCAGGTATATATAATACAAAACCCAACCCGTGATTATCCATTGTCATCCCTAATTTTTCCCCACATACCACTCTTAAAGGTTGACAACTAAAGCCCCTCAAAATTCAAGTAATGACCAATTTATTCCCTTGATATTTGTATCAGCCATACATTTTCTTGTCCTATTAGCACTTACTCCTCGGAAGGAAATTTTTTATGATGTAGCAGGAATAACTAGTGGCGTCTAGTTACTCCATGAAGCACATTTTTAAGAAAGAAACATATACAAGTAGAAGAGAGCCAAAAGTAATAAGAATATATTCATTTAGGTTGAGATGGTTCTTTGACATGATGTCAGAACCTTATTGATCAAGTAGTCACGAGTTCGAATCTCACCATCCTTATTCTATTTGATAAAAATAAGCACAAGGTAATATGGGCCCGTATAAGTTTCAATCTCAAAGGGCTTTACTTGAGAGATGTATTAGCGAATTATATAAATCATATTTTAGAACTTCACCTAATAGCTTAAGCTTTTAGTTTGAGTTGGTTCTTTGACAAAATCCTATCCGCAATGTAACACGAGTCCACTTTCTAATGACCTCTAGAAAAACAAAAATTCACCTTTTCATAGTATACAATATACTTAGTTGTGTCTGGTAATAGATTTAAAATATATTTGAAAATATTTCTTAAAATGTGTTTGAATTGAAAAATATTAACTTTATTAAAATTAAAATTAAAATCATAAACAATATTAATCTAAACATATCTTTATCTAACAATTAATAAAAATAATATAATTTGACAAAAAAATATATTGTATGAAGTCTTTTTTGTTTTGATAATCAATAATATCGATTAGTATTTTAATTCATTTGGGCTATGTTAAGGAAAATAGGCCATTGATATTGAATATAGTTGTGGTCGTTTCCTCAACAAAATGTTTCTCTTTGTTTTGATTGGCAGAGCTCCAAATTGTAAAGATGATGATGTCAATTTATAAGAATTACGCAATATAAAATTGTCAAGAAAAACATTTCTCATGTTTGTAAATGATATTTTTGTTAATGTTAATAGACTATATGTGTGATGATATCAAATGTAACTAAGCCGATGGAAGATGAGTTCTTCCCAAAGGTTAGACCTAAGAGAGGATGGTCATTCATTTGGGCGTGTCTAAGAGAGAGGATGGTCGTTATCTTGGATTTGGTTGATTGTCAAATCCAAGTACCGTAGACTTGGCAGACTGCCAAGTTTATGTGCCTTGAGTCTGGCATATTTGTTAGATCCACGTTACCTTGGACTTGGTTAACTGTCAAGTCCAAATGTCTTGGGCCTGACATGTTTGCCAAACCAACATTACCTTAGATTTGGCGGATTGTCAAGTCCAAGTGCCTTGGACTTGGCTGACTGCCAGACCCATGGCACTTGGGTCTGGTGGACTGTCAGACCCATATTACCTTAGACTTGGCTGACTGCCAAGTCCAAGTGCCTTGGGCCTGGCATATTTGTCAGACCCACGTTACTTTGTACTTGGTTGATTACTAAATTCAAATATCAGGTTTGGCACACTACCAAGCCCCCTCATTTGGGGCATGCTTATTCCATTGGGTATGCTTAAAAGAGAAAGGTCATAAGGGTTTTTTAGGCCCGATAAAAATAGTTTTATTAGTAGCCCCCCAAGTCTTTGTGATATTTATACATAAAGACTTGTGAAAATACTCGGTTGTTATAACGAGTTTGTTGAATATTTCTAAATGGTCGGGGGGACCCATCGAAGGAAATCAACTCACTTTGAAGGAATTCCTACCTCAAAACAAATCGAGTGTTGATCCCATATGTAGAGAATTTCTAAGTGGGTAGTGGGAACCCAAAAAGGGTGAACCTATGCTTAGAAATTTCTAAGTGATTATATGTTCTTTGGAGAGTAGGAGCTAGCAGCTTTCCCATCATTATCATGGGGCTTAAGAGGCCTCCGCTAAGAGTGGTGCACATAGCATTGGAGAGACTACATCCATCCTTTAGAAATTGGTACATATAGCATTGGGGAGACTACATCCATCCATTAGAGATTGATACATATAGCACTGAGGAGATCACATATATCCCTTAAAGATTGGTACATATAACACTAGGGAGATCACATCCATCCCTTGAAGAGTGGTGCATATAGCACTGGGGAGATCACACTCATCCCTTGAAGAGTGGTGCATATAGCACTAGGAAGATCACATTCATCCCTTGGAGTCACATATATCTTTTGGAAATTAGTGCATATAGCATTAGGGAGATCACATACATCCCTTGGAGATTGGTGCATGTAGCACTGAGGAGATCACATTTATCCCTTAGAGAGTGGTAGGGCTACTGTCTTAAGTGACTACCTAGAGAAAATAAAAAGTCATTTTAAATAAGCATTCATATTTAAAAAAATATTTTTATCAAGGATTATACATCCTAAGGTGATCTAAGTGATAGGTATGAGAGAGGCTGTTAGGAGGAAACATATCATGGAGGTGGCACTAAAATGTTAGCTTCGGGTACCCTAATTACTTCACTTGGAAAATCATTGATGTTGGTTGTCCTTGTAAAAATAAGAAGGTCTATGTCGAAGTAAACTGGCCTCTTCAACCATATATGATTTTTCATAAATTGATTTACTTTGGACAAGCTTTTATCTAGTAAAACATAAAGTTTTCTCCAGATGACATGTTCTCTTACTCCTCTTATTAAGGCTTCCAAGATTACTAGCTCAATCAATTCTTTCACTTTGAGCATCTCCACATTGAATCTTCTTAAATATACATGTATAGACTTGCCATCTTGTTAGGCAACACTGAAAAGCTCTATGGAGGTTTTCTTAGTGGTTATGTTAGTGCTAAAGCGTGCCACTAACTTTACACATAGGTCACTTAAACCTTCAATAGAGTTTGGTTCCAAGTTGTTATACCAAGCATGCACAGATCCTCTGAAGGTTGAAGGGAATATCTTGCACATTGAGTCATAGTCTTGGATGATCAACTCCAAGCTAATACGTACATTTTGCACATACTCTTTTTGGTTAGTTAAGCCATCATAGTTGCCTAAACTCATATTCTTGAAAAAGTAGTCCTTGAGGAGTTTAAGTGTTCAATATGCATTTGGACAATGAAGAAACCCTCTATTGATAGGGACTATAAACATTCCCCTAGGTATGCTTATTTCCTTGGGCATGCTCATGCACAAACTATCTCCTAGCTTTTTGTCTGTTGGGCTCCTGGGAGCCTGAAGGGCTTGACATAGAATGGCGATTACGGTGACCGATGTTTATCCCATAGTAAATAAGAGAAGTGCATTTGGAGTGTTTGTTCTGTGCATGGGTGTGTATATCGTGAGTGATCCCTTGAGGAACTTTCATGAATGTCATGTTGTCTAGTTTCCTCTATGTAGTGTGATCGTCTATGGGCTCTTTGCATAGCTGGTGGCCCTAACGTTAAGGCATGATAAGCTATTAAAGTGTTAAAACTTATTGGGGTGGCAGGGTTTGATTTTGCCATTGGGTTGTCAACACGACCTGGGTGAGGAGTTGCACGTGACTAGTGAGTTGTTGAAGCTTTTGCTAGGTAGAAGTGTCCATGACAATAAGTTGATTTGTCCCACTTCCTAGCCCTAGGGGGCATTGGTTATGTGCCATGAAATGCCCTGAAAATGCTAAAAACAAGTTTTATGAAGAAACCTATGGCTTTTTATCAATTTCCCACAAATGACGCCACTAATGATGTCAAATGTAGCTAAGCCTATGGAATCTGAGTTTTTCCCTGTGGTTAGACCTTAGAGAGGATGGTCATTGTCTTGGACTTGGCTAACTTCTAAGTCCAAGTGTCTTGGGTCTAGTATGTTTGCTAAACCCACGTCACCTTGGACTTGGTTAACTATCAAGTCTAGGTGCCGTGGACTTGGCTAACTGCTAAGTCCACATGCCTTGGGTTTGACATGTTTGTCAAACCCACGTTACCTTAGACTTGGTTGACTGCCAAGTCCAAGTGCCTTCGGTATGACATGTTTGTCAGACTCACATTACCTTGAATTTAACGAATTGCCAAGTCCAAGTGTCTTGGGCTTGACATATTTTCCAGACCTACACTACTTTAAATTTGGTGGATTGTCAAGTCCAAGTGCCTTGGACTTGGCTGATTTGACAAATCTAAATGCTTTGGATTTGGTTGACTGTCAAGTCCAAGTGTTTTGGGTCTGACATGTTTGCCAGACACACGTTACCCTGGACTTGATGGATTGCCAAGTCCAAGTGCCTTGGGTCTGGTAAACTACCAGACCCACGTTAGCTTGCATTTGGCTGACTGTCAGATCCAAGTGTCTTATGTCTGATATGTTTACCAAATCTACATTTCCTTAGAGTTGGTTGATTGTCAAGTCTAATTATTGGGTTGGCACATTGTCATGCCCCCCATTTGGGGCATACTCATTCCTTTGGGTATATCCAAATGAAGAGGGTCATAAGGGTTTTTTAGGCCCATCAGAAATAGTTTTATCAATGTGACTTGATGATCACCAGTAAGGGAGGAAAACAATTTGGTTTCTAATTCTATAAACTCAAAATCATATTTTCATCATGCTCAAAAGGATGAAAATGT
>Ga0325402_1005354_pt1 | contig 11992 bp, 13 predicted proteins | sample PopdelMetagenome_22_FD_207212 | JGI IMG/M metagenome (GOLD analysis project Ga0325402, IMG submission 207212) | Populus deltoides microbial communities from Bellville, Georgia, United States - Xylem-PdKOR-R3 | ecosystem: Host-associated > Plants > Phyllosphere > Stem > Wood/Secondary xylem...
GGGGGCAGCAACATAAATTTTCCAAATCAGATTTCTCCTAGTTTATTTGGGACTTCTTAAGGGTGACAAATCTGATTCTAGCATATTTAGCATGATAAGTTTCGGAATTTTATTATTTTTATTATTTTCTTCTTAGTTTTTGGGTTATTATTACTTATTTGGGTCAATTGTAAGTGGGCTTCATATAAGTCCACCTAAGGGGGGTCCATTAGGGTTTTCTTAAGTTTAAAATCAGTATAAATAAAGGCATAACCAAACATGTAAGGTTACACAATTTTCAGATCAATAAACTTCTTACTGCACTTATTGTGTGTTGGTGGGATAATCTCCTTTCCTTGGTTCTCTAAAGAACTGAAAACGACTTATTGAAGAACAACTGTCTTCGTGGCGTCATCCTTATACTTCTCATTCGCGAATCAATATTCGTTGGGTGGGGGTCTCCGTTTTCAATAGGTACAAGTTATCTTTGTGTCACACTCCTATCAAACCTGATTTACTTGGCTTTCTGGGAATTGGTGTCTTTGCATGTGGGTTGCGTGACCACGTGATCACGAGGTTTGCATCAGTACAGGCAAAAGGGGTATACAAGCCATGTGGTTGAGTCTTAAACTTTGCTTTCCTGCAAGTTATGCATTTATCACATATGCGTTGCACATCTTTTTTTCATTTTAGGCCAATAAAAATGCTCATGCAACACATCCAAAGTCTTAACAACACCAAAATGCCCCATCAACCCGCCTCCATGTGCTTCACGTACAAGCAATTCAAGCATTGAACTTAATGGAACACACAAATGACTCTCTTTAAACAAATATCCATCAAGTCTATAAAACTTTCCAAAAGCTGAAGTTTCGCAAGCATTGTAAACATTAGCAAAATCACTATCATCCTTGTACAATTCTTTTACGTGTTCAAATCTTAGAAATCTAGCATCCAAAGTAGATAAAAGAACATACGTGCATGAAAGTGCACCAGCCACAATGTTTTCTTTTCCTTGCTTATATTTGATCACGTACAGAAAGATTTCAATAAATTCAACTCATTTGGCATGTCTCCTACTCAACTTACCTTGCCCTTTCAAGTGCTTCAATGATTCATGATCAGAATGTATCACAAACTCCTTGGGCCACAGGTAATGTTGCCACGTCTCTAAGGTTCTTACCAAGGCATAGAGCTCCTTGTCATATGTAGGGTAATTCAAGGCTGCCCCATTAAGTTTTTCACTGAAATACACAATGGGCCTCCTCCTATCCTGCATTAACAACAAACTTACCTATAAACGCATGCAATACATGATTCATTAAACACATAAACGTGCTAGGGGCATTTGTAAGTCCAAACAACATGACTAATCATTCATACAAACGATGCTTAGTCTTAAATGCAGTTTTCCACTCATCACCCTCTTTCATCCTAATTTGATGTTACCAACTTTTTAAGTCAATCTTAGACAAAATACATGATCTATGTAACTCATCTAGCATGTCATCAAGCCTAAGAATAGGATGTCGATACTTTATTGTTATGTTATTGACGGCATGACAATCGACACACATCCTCCATGTTCCATCCTTTTTAGGCACAAGTAGCACTGGCATAGCACAACGACTCATACTCTCACGAATATACCCCTTCATCATCAATTCATCTACTTGCCTTAGAAGCTCCTTCTTCTCCTGGGGTTGCTTCTATAGGCTGGACAGTTAGGAATTGAAGCTCCGAGCACAAGATCAATTTAATGTTCAATCCCCCTTAATGGTGGTAATCCATTAGGGATGTCTTCAGGGAATACATCATCAAACTCCTACATCAAAGAAACAGCCACACTAGGAAGAGCAGAATCAAGATCGTTAGTGTTAAAATAAGCCTCCTTATACACAAGTAAGATCATTGGCTTATTAGTGAAAAATTCAGATCTGATTTGAGATCCTTTTGCATAAAAATTAGGTTGTTTCTTTAATTTTTCCACACTATTATCATCACACAAGCTTACTTTCTTCACTCCTCGGTTTTTACCTCCACTCTCAACCGGTTTAATTAATGAGTTAGGTTTAGTCGAATCTGATGGTTTTCTCTCACCATTGTCCTCACATGAATTTTCACTCTTCCCATCCTCACATTCCTTGTTTTTTTATTTCATTTGATTAGCATACAATTGTTTTGGAGAAAGAGGTACAAGAGTGATGCTTTTACCATCCTTTACAATAGTGAACCTATTTCTAAACCCATCATGAATCGCTTTCCAATCAAACTGTCATCGATGCCTTAAAAGTAAGTGAATAGCATGTATTGGGACTACATCACACAATATCTCATCAGAATATTTCCCAATAGCAAACGCAATCACAACCTGCTTAGTAACTCTCACTTCACCACATTCATTCAACCATTGCAATCTATAAGGTCTATGATGCTTAATACAACTTCCTCCATCAATTATCATGCTACATACCTTGTTTTGGATGTCACATCGAGTGTGAAATATATTTTCCCGTTGCTGATCTATATCATCGTCTTTGATTTGCATGTTCAGCGCACGCCTTATAACCAAGGCCTCCCCCTCAACAGGATATGCAATCTTCTCATCACTACAATCCACCAAAGGTGGCATCTTTTCACTTTCAGATTTGTCACTTTCATATTCAACCTCCCCATTGTCTCTTCTAAGCATAACTCTTCGGTTTGGACACTGAGATGCAATGTGCCCCTTCCCTAAACACTTAAAGCATTTAATATCTCTATCACGAGTAGGTTGAGATTCAGATTTACCTTTCCCATCCATATGAGTATCCTTTTTGGCCTTAGGTGGTTCGGCCTTCGCATAAAGGCTTTGGTTGGACAACCCCTCTCTCTTCAAATTCGGCCTCCATGTTGAGGATGATGAAGCTGAATTGGTCTGAAAACGTGTACTGCCCCTTCTCATTATTTGCCTCTCCACCTTCGTTGCCATATGGACCATGTCCTCCAATTCCACTAATTCTACAACATTTGCAATGTCCCTATTCAGCCCATTTAGAAATCTAGCTATAGTAGCTTCCTGATCCTCAATCACATTGGCCTGAATCATAGCGATCTCCATCTCCTTGAAATACTTATCCACGAACCTAGAACCCTGATACAAACCCTGCAATTTCATATACAAATCTTTATAATAGTGGTTAGGCACAAATCGCCTTCTCATCAACACTTTCATCTCCTCCCACGACGCTACCGGTCTCTCTCCACTCCTCCTTCTACTAATAACATTCTCATCCCACCAAATCAGTGCATCCAAATCACCATCTTCATCAGCATGTCCTCCAACACTACGAAAATTTTCCCTTTGGCCGAGTTGGCCCTTAGTTCTATTCCCATAATCCCTTCAGTTTCTAGGCTGCCGAAAACCTTCCCGATGGCCTATGTCCTCATCCTCAAAACCACGATCACCAATATCATCAATGGCCTCCTCCAAATCCTTATAAACAACCCACCTTAGCCTTTCGGCCCTACTGCCACTGTTTGCTTTCGGTTCAGCCCTAAGCTTCCTCACATTTTGGGTGCTTGTACCAGCCTCGTTACCACGTTTCTCCACCCTATCAAGCCTGCCACACATTTCCCATCACAAAATTCATCCTCTCCATCATCAGCGTCATGGTTTACATTTGGAACATAAGTTCTCCCTCAAGATGGGGTGGTGTGTTGTTTTGATTTGACATGATGGTACCTACAAAAATTGGTTAGTGGTAAAAAAATCCTATCCTCACGTCACTCGTGTTTCGCTCAAACACTCTTAATATCATCACATGCTCACACCTCTCATCTCACCTTCTTGCGGTTCTTGCGAAACTGAAACCAACACCAAATAAAACCAACTTGGCAGCGCAATCCAAATATATAGATATATATGAATCAAGAAGCAATAAAAACCAGAAAACAAGCAAAACAAAACTGCGATGATAGTCTCGCGAGTAGCAAGCGAGTCTATCTGAAATATGAACGAAATTGAAGACTCGAATAATAACAGAAACAAAAATATGCAAAATGATGAAAAACACCCAAATATATTGAATATGATGAAAATAAACTATAAGAAATGAAAAAAATAGAAAGAAAGCGAATTTCAAAAGTTGACGCAAAACAGACTCGTTTACGACGAGTTAAGTCCGAATCTGGAACCTAAAGTAAATAATGTCCAATGGAGTTAAAATTTCAGATATAGTGCAATATGAACCCAAATAGATAGAATATAAATTTTGATCTATTTATAATAAGGTTTCATATACTAACGCAAAAACATTATGAATCAGACCTGATTAGACCCGAATTTGAAACCCAAAGAAAACGATATCAAATTGACCCCAAAATCAATATTTGGTACAATAAGAACCATAGTAATCAGATTCTCAAATTTGAGCTAATTTTGAGTTGATTTGATCTAATTTTCCTTTGTTTAGTTTTCTGCGGCAGAAACTAATAAATGTCTTTCTGAACGATTTTGTTTTCTTTTTTATTTTTTTTATGCAACTGATATATTTTGGACATAAACCAAACGAAATAGCAATTTATTTTTTGATATGTTGCAAAATCAAGGAGAAGAAAAAAATTGGACACTAATGAAGTTTTTGCGTAAATAACAAGAAACGAAAAATTTCAGAAGGATATAACCTGATTAATGGAGCCAAGCTCTGATACAAATGATGAGAACCTCGTGATCACATGGTCACGCAACCCAAATGCAAAGACACCAAGTAAATCAGGTTTGATAGGAGTGTGACACAAAGATACTTTGTACCTAGGCACCAGCGCTATTGGAAACGAAGACCCCCGCCCAACGAATATTGATTCGTGAACGAGAAGTATAAAGATGACACCACAAAGAGAGTTGTTCTTTGATATGTCGTTTCAGTTCTTTAGAGAACCAAGGAAGGGAGATTATCCCACCAACACACAATAAGTGCAGCAAAGAAGTTTATTGATCTGAAAATTGCATAACATTACATGTTTGGTTATACCTTTATTTATAATGACTCTACACTTAAAGAAACCCTAATGGACCCCCCTTAGGTGGACTTATATGAAGCACACTTACAATTGACCCAAATAAGTAATAATAACCGAAAAACTAAGAAGAAAATAATAAAAATCCAAAAATTATCATGCTCTTATGCTAATTCTTTGGCCTTTAATGGTTGATAGACCTTTTTACCTATAACAATATCAATGACTAACTCTGTAACATCCTAAAAAAAAAAAAAATACTTGTATACTTAATGTCTTATGAAATATTATAACTTTTGGAGTGAAATTTTTTTATACATATACATTCTACTGGGAAATCTTAAATTGAGAAATTTATCAAAATTTCGATAGAATCTTTCCTATATTGGAAGATCTCAAGTTATCAACTAGAGCCTGCTACACATTAATATTCAACCAATCCACATCTCATTCATTGTCCAATCACCTTGAACTTAATCACACCACAACTCAAACACATCATATGATGCGAACCTCGTGATCACGTGGTCACACATCCCACAATAAAAATTGAGATCTGATCTCGGAAAGCCAAAAAAATATATGATAGAAGTGTGACACAATGGAAACCTGCCAGATAATCTTCGATAAGTCAGATTCAGTTCGTTCAAGAACTGAAGAATGCAAGAATCACTCTCACACGTTAAAATTGAAAAATTCATAAGTAGTATTCATCAAAGGCTGCAAAAATTTTGGTTACGAGAGTTTAAATATTCTTGAAAAATTAACCCTAATGGACCCCTTATGTGGACTTATATGAGGTCCACTCAAAACTGACCCAAAACCCTAAACTAAAAAGCCCATAACATGATCCAATCAAGCCATAGATCCTAACTGAAAACAAAGTATTAATTAAACCCAAACAAGCCTTGGGTTGTAGCTAACAAAATAAAATAAAGCCCCTAATATTAAATCCATGTTCTGCCATGAGAAGAAGAGAAGTAAATAAAATATTACAGAACTGATTCAAGTCTTATTAGCCTTCCATGCAACCCATTAATCCTAGAAACAAAAGAAAAGGGTAGCCACCTACGTTGTTTCCAAGTTGTAGTAGGATTCTTTTGTTTGCTTAGCTATCCTCATGGCCCAAATAAAGTGTTACTCGCCCCCGTTGCACATGTATAAGATGTACTAAGGCCTCTCCTCTTGATACTCCAATGGACCTTTCAATTCTAACTTGGTCGAAACCTTCAAAACCAATGCATTTAATGCCTTTGTCTTAGACCGAGTCATTGGACCACGTGGAACATGTAATGGGTCCTTGCTAGTGTTTCTGGGCTGGTCCACATCATCCCCTCTCTCCTCGAATCAAAACCTGTGTTAAACTACGTAAGATCAGTAACATTAAAGGTAGCACTAACATTATACTCACCTGGAAGATCAATTTTGTATGTGTTGTCATTGATTCTCTATAAAACCTGAAATGGACCATCACCACGAGGCTGTAATTTTGATTTCTTTGGTTAGGAAATCGTTCCTTACGCATGTGCTCCTAAACGCAATCATCGGGTTGGAAAACAACCTATTTACGTCCAACCTATTTACGTCCCTTATTTGCTTTAGAAGCGTAAAGTCTGTTCTTTTTCTCTATTTGCATTCGAACTCCCTCATCGAGTTGTCTCACCATCTTTACCTGCTTTTCATCATCTAAACTTACCCTTTCTTCAAAAGGTAAACAAATCAAGTCCATAGGGGTAGGATTAAACCCATAAACAATTTCAAAAAGAGAAAAGCAGTAGTCAATGCACAGTTCTATTATAAGCAAACTAACACGATCCGAGCAATGAAAAAATAATTAAATTCGGATTATGTTGTAAAATTCACAACTGTTAATTTTCATGGCAACCATCATAATTTCCAATCGGACCATTGGATTGGGCTGACATTTTACGTGGAGTCTCCTAATATGTTTTTCTACTTTGTGTTCACATTTTAGGTCAATCGAAGTTAGAAAGGTATAATAGTACTAGTTAACAGAGGTCATACGAATTTTGTTATTTACTTCCTGTTTGGCTAGGATTCTTTTCCTACAAGGATGTGACAGCTTGTTTTGGGAATCTCTTAGCTCTACAAGGATCTTTAATGGGTTGCAACATAGTTTCCAAGTGTGGCAATGATTCATAAATGTTTCAGAATTCTTTTCTTACAAGGATTTCTTATTCATCCTAACTATAACAGGAAAGAAGATTTCAAAATTAATTCTACCTTCAAATGAGATTTCCTAATTTATTTGATACTTCTTAAAAATGACAAATCTGATTATATTATTCTTATAGAAATTTTCAGAACCTCATGATCACGTGGTCACGCAACCCACAATCAAAATTGAGATTTGATCAGGGAAAGCCGAAATAGGTCTCTTGAAGTATCAAGAAGAGGCCATGGTACATCTTATCCATGTGCAAGAGGGGCCCAATACACCTTATTTAGGCCATGAGATGAGGACAGCAAAGGAAACAAAAGAATCCTACTACAACTTGGAAACATTGTGTCTCACTCCTATCATACCTATTTCAGCTTTCCATGATCAAATCTCAATCTTGATTGTAGGTTGCATGACCATGTGATCACGAGGTTCGCAACATTTGGTATCAAAGCTTGGCTCTATTAACCAGGTTCTATCCTTTTGAAATTTTTATTCCTGTTGATTTCGAAAAAATTCCTTAGTATCCAATTTCTTCTTCTCTTTGAATTTGCGGCATATAAAAAAACAAACTATTATTTCATTCTGGTACTGTTCAAAATATATCATTAAAAAAAAGAGAGAGAATAGAAAAGGAAAAAAAAACGTTGAAAAAGACGTTTGTTGGTTTCCGTTGCAGAAAACTAAACAAGGAAGAATTGGATCAAATCAACTCGGAATTAGCTCAAATTTAATTGGATTACTGGGGTTCTAATCACACCAAATTTTAATTTTGGGATTAATTGGATATAGTTTTCTTTGGTTTTTAATTTCGGGTTTAATCAGGTCTGATTTATAACGTTTTTGTGTCAGTATATCAAACCTTATCATAAATTGCTCAAACTTTATATTATGTCTATTTGGGTTGATATCGCACTATATCTGAAAGTTTAGCTCAATTGGACATCATTTACTTTAGGTTCCAGATTCGGACATAACTCGTCGTAAACGGGTCTGTTTTGCGTCAACTTTTGAAATTCACTTTCTTTCTGTTGTTTTCGTTTCTTGAAGTATATTTTCAACACATCCAACATATTTGGGTGTTGTTTCATCATTTTTCATCATTTCTTTATGTTGTTTTCGTTTCTTGAAGTATATTTTCAACACATCCAACATATTTGGGTGTTGTTTCATCATTTTTCATATTTCGATTCTATTTTTATTCCCAGGCTTTGTATTATTTTTATTTCTTTATATTTTAGGTTATATTTGGGTTTAATTGTAAGTGGACCTCATATAAGTGATGTAAACCTCATGATCATGTGATCTCATGACACAATCTATTAGAATGAAGTAGAATGACGCCACGAAACCAATCGATAAGTCAAATTCAGTTCATTAAACCTGTTTGGGTGTAAGAGGACAAGAGTGATGGTTTTACCATATTTTACAATGGTATACCTATTTTTAACTCCCTCATGAATTGCCTTATCATATTGCCATGGTCTCCCCAACTAGATGTGACTTCCTTGCATTGGTATCAGATCGCACAGACCTTCATCAACATATTCCCAATAAAAAATCAAACCACAACTTGTTTAGTCACTTTCACTTCACCGCTATCATTCAACCATTGCAATCTACAAATAAACTACACAAGCTTTTGTACATAGCAATGCATATAGAAGATGTTCTCCATTTGTTGAATAGTTTCATCTTCCTGAACCTGAAGTGTATGCCTTATAAGCAAAGACTCCTCAACCGGTAATGCTAACTGATGTGGACCAGCCCATAAAGCAAGGACCAATTAGATGTTCCAAAGGGTTCAATGACTCGGTCCAAAACAAAGGCAATGAAAAAGGCATTGAATGCATTGGTTTTGAAGGTTTCATCCATGTCAGAATTGAATGGTCTATTGGAGTATCAAGAGGAGCCCATAGTACATCTTATTCATGTGCAAGAGGGGCCCAATACAACCTTATTTTGGGTCATGAGGTGTGAGGATATATTTACTAACCAAATTTTACAGATTCAAAGAATGTCTGAAAACAATATATTAGCGACACAAAACGCTGACGTAGCTTTCCAATTGCAAGCCATAGGCTAGCAACTCGAGCTGCTGTTTAGGATGTACAAGAATCTGAAAGATGAGATGAATTAGATAAAGCAGCAAAATAGTGGGGCTGATCGCCGAGGAAATACGATCCGTATGGTCGTACGGAATGTCAGATCTGATATTAAAGAGTTTGTTGACGAAAACGCAGATGCAGGCGAAGATGACTATGATTTTGCACCTACTGGCCAAGGAATCACGTCTGGACCGAACAGGGGAAGAATGTGAATTTCCGTGGCATGGGGAATTGTGAACATATGGATGGGGACTTTGACACCATTAAACTAAAAATTCCTCCTAACTTTCAAGGTAAAAACGATCCAGATTTGGAGTGGGAGAAAAAGATAGACTGCATTGTAATTAGTAGGAGGAGGAATGAGTAGCGACCAGTTCAGACTTGAGGGGGAGATGAAAGTCTTTGAGGAGATGATTTGTGTCAAACCACTATTACAAAGACTTGTATCTGAAGCTCCAAGGTCTGAATCAAGGTTATAAGACAGTAGATGAATAGCACAAAGAGATGGAGATGACAATAATTCCGGCCAATGTTGTTTAGGATAGAGAAGCCATCATGGCTATATTTCTTAATGGGTTGAATCAGGACATTGCCAATGTTGATGAGCAACACCACTATATGGAGCTAGAGTGTACGATCCAGGAAAGGTCAAATTCGGATTTTAACGTAAAATGTGCAACTATCCAGTTTTACATCAACAATCATAATTCTCAATCTGGATTTTGCCGCACTTTGTGTAAGTGTGTTGGTGAGATAATCTCCCTTCCATGGTTCTCTAAAGAACTGAAAAACAACTTATCGAAGAACAATTGTCTTCGTGGCGTCATCCTTATACTTCTTGTTCGCGAATCAATATTCGTTAGGTGGGGGTTTCTGTTTCCAATAGTGTTGGTGCCTAGGTACAAGTTATCTTTGTGTCACACTCCTATCAAACTTGATTTACTTGGCTTTCCGAGAATTGGTGTCTTTACATGCTGGTTGCGTGACCATGTGATCACGAGGTTCGCATTACAAGCCTTGGGTTGTAGCTAACAAAATAAAATAAAGCTCCTAATATTAAATCCATGTTCTGCCATGAGAAGGAGAGAAGGAAAGAAAGTATTACATAACTGATTCAAGGCTTATTTATAGTTTTCCATACAGCCCATTAATCCTAGAAACAAAAGGAAAAGATAACCACCTATGTTGTTTCCAGTTGTAGTAGGATTCTTTTGTTTCCTTTGTTGTCCTCACCTCATGATCCAAATAAGGTTGTATTGGGCCCCTCTTGCACACGGATAAGATGTACTAGGGTGATACGATCCAGAAAAAATCAAATTTAGATTTTGACGTAAAATGTGCAACTATCCAGTTTTACAGTAACAGTCATAATTCTCAATCTGACTGTTGGATCGAGCTGAAATTTTACGTGCAGTCTCTTGACATGTTGTCCTACCTTGGTTTAAAATTTCAGGTCAATTGGTATTCGGGAAGGTATCGAAACACGGGTCAACAGAGGCAATATGAATTTTGTTATTTACTTCCTTTTGACTTGTGGACTTCCTATTTGGCTAGGATTCTTTTCCTAAAAAGATGTGGCAGCTTCTTTTGGAAATCTACTAATTCTACAAAGATCTTTAATGCCCTGCAACATAGTTTCTAAGTGTGGCAAGGATTCATAATTATTTCAGAATCCTTTTTTTACAAGGATTCCTTATTCATCCTAGCTACAAAAAGCAAAAAGACTTCAGAATAAATTCTACCTTCAGATCAGATTTCCTAGTCTATTTGGAACTTCTTAATGGTGACAAATCTAATTCTAGCATATTTAGGATGGTAAGTTATTATTACTTGTTTGGGTCAATTGTAAGTGGGCTTTAATATAAGTCCATCTAAGGGGGGTCCATTAGGGTTTATTTAAGTCTAGAGTGAGTATATAACCAGCTAACTATCAAATTAAGAATCTATGTTATTAACCCTCCAAGCTCTTTGGATCCTTTTGTTTTCATTTGTTGGTAGGACGTTCCTCATCAAATCAAGCATATCGCGAATGATACATTCGATTTGATTAAAGACCAAATTCAAAGTTCTAGACATTCCAGCAAAAATCCATGCATTTCGTTCTTGCCATATATGATACACTGTAGCTGCGAAACTCAGTTTACGAGAAAAATTGATGAAACTCTTATAAAGCTTCAAGAAACCACGTAAGCAGACATACATGGTTTTTTGTAACTCATTTATGTTTTATGTTCATTTATTGAAATTATTTTATAGTGTTTTTCTGTTTGCTTGTATTTTTAAGTGTTTTACAACTTTTTTCTAAAGAATGTTATTATATTAATTTATGATTTGTATGTTAGCTTTTGTTTGGGATTTGGTGTAAATTAATTTTATTTTATATTTGATTAAATTAAGTTTGATTTTGTAACTTAGGTGTGTTATAATTGAAGAAATGATGGGTTATTTAATGAATAACAATTATATTTTGTCAATTTTATTGTTATGTTGGAAATTTGAGGAAAATTAGGGAAAGAGATTTTTTATGAAATTGAAAATAATTATAATATATTAATATAGGTTTAATAAGTTTGAATTGAACTATAATATATTAATATAATTTCAGTTTTAGGGTCGGTGGCTAGCCTGTAGCCATCTGTTGTTTTATGTTTCTGTTATCATTGTAAATCTGGGGTATGCCCCTTATAATGTTTGTATCTTCTTCTTTTAATACATACGTCAACTT
>Ga0325402_1005355_pt1 | contig 11991 bp, 3 predicted proteins | sample PopdelMetagenome_22_FD_207212 | JGI IMG/M metagenome (GOLD analysis project Ga0325402, IMG submission 207212) | Populus deltoides microbial communities from Bellville, Georgia, United States - Xylem-PdKOR-R3 | ecosystem: Host-associated > Plants > Phyllosphere > Stem > Wood/Secondary xylem...
CAAACGGGCTCTTGTAAGATTCGGCATCCTTCTTTCTATAGATATCAGGGCTCCCTTCACCGTCAAGTATAATTACCGTAGTTGCTTAGAAAAAGAAAAGGAAAAAGAAAAAGAAAAAGAAAGACTATAAATTGATCTTAACTAGAACCTAATATCAAGATTGATCCCAGGACAATTTTAGGAATGGTAATTTAAAATCATAATCCGATGCATATTGACCCAACCAGATATAAATAAATTAATATTTTTTAAATAATTATCTTATTTAATAGGTAATGAGTGGAGTATGTAAATTATCAAATTTAACTCAAAACCTGCTTGATCCTAATCTAAAATATACATTTATATTATTTAGATAAATTTGTATAATATTTAGATTGTTTTAATGAAACATGATATATATATATATATATATATAATATTTATTATTTAATATATATGAACTATTTAATTTTTTTATTGAATAATAAATAATAGATATTAATATAGACATTCAAAATAAAATATATACTTTATGGATATATCTAAATCTATTATTGGATGGATGATAAAACATGTGATTACCCATTGCTCTATTTCTAACATCATCAGACACACCTTCCTTAATTTTGGAAAAAAAATGGTAACCGGGGGGGATTTTATTTTTTTTTAATTAATTTTCGGGTTCATATAACAGGATCCTAAAGAAAGGTGCCACAGGTCCCTGCGAAGTCATGTCGGTAAGAAGATTGAAGCCCCGAATACTCTCGCCTCTCTAAGATTCAAGCGCCAGGAGCAGAAGACGTGAATTTAAAACATAGAATGAACTCTCTCCTAAGACCTTAAATTAAGGTCAGGAAATAATGCAAGCATGTCAGTAGTTTGCATTCAATAATTCAAAGGTACGTTCGTGACTTTTACCTAATTGAAAGACAGGCAGGCTGAGGCAGTCAGCATGGGCGGAGGACCCGTCTCCGTGAACAGGTAGCTACCAAGTAGCATCTCATCTTAGAACGTGCCTAGCTATGGCCACCCCGTAGGTGTACGCTGGTGTTGGTCGTGCCCATAGATGTAACCACGAGTTATGAGCTACGAGGAGTGAATAATTTTATAGAAATTAAATAAAAAAATTTATAAAATTTAATTTTTAATTAATTTATTATTGAAATATAAAATTTAAAAAAATTTAAAAAAACTAGGGTCAATTAGTAAAGTACACTAGGTCAAGAGATTAGAATAACAACATAATAAGTAAATTGAAAAAAATTATAAAACCCAAACCATCTATAAACATGATGTTGAAACATAAAATTCAAATTGAAAAAAAAATATAGATTGGAAGAAAAAAAATAAAAATACAAAAACAAATATCTTTTTAGTGAATGGTGTTTTGTGAAGGGTAGTAAAATCCCCTTCTCTTTTAGTTTTTAGGTAACTTGATCATTGTCCCACACTGCGTTTTAGTTTAAGTAAAAGAAAAGTAACATGAAAAAAATATCTAAGCATTACTAATGTCTTTTTTAGCAAAACATTTTTTTAACCATATGGACTTGGTCTTTTTGGTAGGTCCACATGCAATCTAGATCACTGGTAATAACATAGATTGATTTTAAAAAATATTTAAGATGATTTTTTATAAATACTAAGATGACAACATATTTTATTGATTTGGGTCTACACGGGTTAATTTGTCAATCTGTATGTCGAGTCATAAGATCATAATAACTCTATAGAAAGCGAATTAAAAAAAAATATGAAACTCAATTTCTCATCAACCCAATGTAAATTAAAAAAAAAGATCAATTAAAAGAAGACATAAAAAAATAATTCGAGCCAACTTGATTAATATGTTAAACTTGCGGCTTGGATTATGAGACCAAGATAACTCAATAGAAAATAAATTGAAATAAATCATTAAGACAAATTCTCAATCAAACTAGTACCGAAAGATGAAATTGAAAAAAAATCAATTAAAAAAATGACATAAAAACAACTCGTGTCAACCCGGATAAACCTGTTAAACTCTAAACCAAGTCATGAGATAAGGATAATCTCATAAAAAGAAAGCTAAAATAAATCATGAATCTTAATTCTCAATAAAATCAATGTTGACTGATGAAATTGAGGGGAAAAAATTCAATAAAGAAAATGAAAAAAAAATCATGATACAATCAAGTTAAATCGTCAAACTCGCAGTTTAGATCATAAGATTATAATAACTTTATAAAAAGTAAATTGAATGAAATTATGAAGTCTAATCTCTAATGAACTAATTATTGAAAGATATAATTGAAATTAAAAATTTGATAAAAAGAGGGAAAAATGACAACAAAGACTCAAGTAAACTAAAATTAACCTACTAAACTTATGACCTGATTCATGAGATGATGATCTTGTAAAAAGCAAATAAAAAAATCATAAAGTCTAATTCTCAATCAATCCAATATTAAATGATAAAATTGAGAGAGAAAAAATGCAACTAGAAAAACAAAAACAAAAACATGAGTTAACCTGTCAAACCTATGATTTAGATAATGAGATTAGGATAATCTTATAAAAATCAAATTAAAAACAATTATGAAGCTTAGTCTCTAGTGAACATAATGTAAAAGGATGGAATTGAAATTGAAAATTCAATAAAAAAACAAAAAAATAACTCAAGTCAACCCGCCAAACCTGTGACTTGAGTCATGAAACAAGGATAACCTCGTAGAAATAAAACTAAAATAAATCATAAAACTCAATTTCCAATCAATCAAATATTGAAAGATAAAATCAAGAAAAAAATCAATTAGAAAAAGAGAAAAAAAAACTTAAGTTAATCGAGTTAGCTCGTCAAACTAGCGACAAGAGTTTATAAAATTGAGATAAACATAAAAAAATAATTTGAAAAAAAAATGTAAAGCTTAGTTAGGAATAAACCAATATTAAAAGATTGAATTGAAACTAAAAAAAAACATTAATATAGCAAATAGTATTTTGCTATAATAATATTTTATGACAAGAGGAACACTAAATTTGTTTTCTCTAAGGAAGTAATGATGGCTCTTTCAACACACATGCTTGCATTTGTTTCACACTATGTTTCAATAGTGTGGGAATATATATATATATATTATAACTCAATTTTTTATTTTTTTAAAATAAAAAAAAACAAAAAACAATTAAAAATAAATATAATTTGAGAATTGGGTTAAGACAACATAATTTAAAAGTTTGAGACTAATAAGGATAAAATTATAAATCTAAAAGTCAATTTGGTAAAAAATTAGAAGATTTGATAAGTTCATGGACTTCATTAAATTTTGATTTATTTAATCAATGCATTCAAGGGTTTAATTGAAAAAATATCAAAATTTGGGGCTGATTTAGGTTGAAATTGCAAGAAATTAAAGTTCAAGGACCAAAATGAATAGGCGGTGATACTATAGGGGGGTTAATTGCTTGTTTCAGGGGTAATTTTGAAAGAATTAAAAGTTGAAGAGTCAATTAGGATTGAATTGAATAATTCATAAACCAAGGACTGTTTTGTAAATTTCGATAAAATACAGGGTCCAATTGCAATTGATCCAGGGGCAAAATTGAAAATAGCCATCTTTATTCATGGAAACGGCGCCGTTTTGGAATAACTGTTCATCGCCTTCTTCCTCATCCCAGGGACCGATTCAGCAGGAAAATACGCCAAAACGGTTACATTCATGGACCACGTCTACTACCAAGTTTACCAGCTGCCCAATATCACACGATGCATCTCCAAATGAAAGTTGGTCGTTACGATTGCAGGACTGAGAGTTCCCATCGTGCAGGTCGTCCATGATCGCTATCATGGGGACAAACAGAGTGCACTCTCTGGCCTTATAAAGGCCAGAGAAAGGCAAGACAGGGAGGTTATGGAGAGCACAGAGAGAAATGCCACGAAACCAAGAATCACACAAGACAGAGGACGACACCGAGATACAGAGAGAAGAGAGACAAGAGAAAAAAACAGAGAAAAAGAAAACAAAAGAAAAGGCAGATAGAACAGAGAGAGAGGGAGAGAATCCTGAGAGCAGAAGAAAGCAGGAGATAAAACGGAAGAAGGGAGAGGACGTCGCCCAGCCAGGTCGTCACCAGCGTCTTCATCTTCGGTCTTCAAGCTACAGGTCAGTAGCGTTCTTCTTCCCTCGCTTTTCCCTTTTAATTACACTGGCACTGTTGCCAGCATGAGTAATTCACGCATGCTAGGCAATAGTGCCCGGGCTGGTCACTGGCTCGGTGACCAGGCCAGGCCTCCTGGGTCTAGCCCAGACAGTAAGGCTGGACTAGACCCAACTCAAAAAAAGAGAGAGAAGAGAACAGATCGGGCTTGGCCCTCAGGCCCAGCCAACCCAATTTGTACTGGTCAAAGGTGTATTTGGCAAAGGATACCCTTATACCTTATTCCTTTTATTCTTCCCCTTTTTATTTTGATATCTAGCTAGACAGACCGTTCTGGATATCAAAAAATTCACAATACCATACATTTTTTTTTGAAATTATTTGTAAGTTCCTTGTTTTTTTTTTTGTTTTTATGATTTTATTGTATATTGATTTGTAGATTTTTACTGTGAAATACAAATTCGGCATATGATATATTTTTTTCTTTTAAAAAATACATATGCATTTATTTAAATTTATTTTATTGGTTTATTAACTAACGTTAGAACCAGGAACACTATACGTTTGAAAGTATTCTTAGTGGAATATTCATTGACGTTAGAGTTAGGAATATTACAAGCCACTACAAGATTTAACAGTTTTACCGATGAAATTTTTCCGTCAGCGTAAGATACATATTCCATCGGTAAATTAATTACCGACGGAATCACCGACAGAAATGCTCTGTCGGTGAATCTTTTGTCGGTAATTTTTTGTCCGTCGGTAAATCCGTTGGTATTAAAAAAATAAATTTATCCGCTTTATTTCGTCGGTATATCTCTCGGTAATAATTTTTTTATTACCAATGGATTTACCGATGGAATTTCTGTCGGTAATTATTTCAAAACATTTTAAAAAAATTCATTTTATAAAATTATAAAATAATTAAATTAACATAAATTAACACTGTATAATATATACTCAAAATGCTTGGAAAAAACAATAAGAAAATCAACTCAAACAAATTTGCAACAAATAAATAAAACAAAAAAATAAATTCTACTAAAAATATTCATACGAAAAAAATAAAGTTGCAATTGCTAAAATTTTTAAAATCCTATAAATAAATCAACTAAAAATTGATCTCATAAGAAAACAAATCTCACAACAATATTTATACAATTATTAAGAACAAAAACAATTAAAATAAAATAAAAAGCAAATATAGTGAAAAAAATCATGAAAAAAGAAGAAAAAATTTTTACCTTAATGTAGTTGCATGTGAAGCTAAACAGAGAAAAAAATTTCGTTAAGCATATTAATTAAAAAAAACTAAGAGGATAAAAGAAAAAAAAAGAAGAAGACATGCCCAAGCATGGAGGAAAAGAGAAGGAGATAAGAGAGAAAAAAAGATAAAGAAATAGATAAGAAATGATGTTTTTTACATATAGTGAAGAAGAAGAAGAAGAAGAAGAAGAAGAAGAAGAAGTAAAAGAACAAGAATAATAATAATAATAATAAGAAATGGGTATGTCTCTTGTGAAATAAGAGGATTCAGGCTTTTTATTGGGGCGCGTTACCGACAGATAATTGAATATTAATATTTTTTAATTATTCTGTCGGTAATATTTAATTTAAATTTTTAATTTCGTAAAAAGTTTTCAGAAACCGCCAAAAATTTACCGATGATTTTTTCATCCGTCGGTGATTCTGTCTGTAATATTTAAATGAAAATTTCAAATTAATTGAATTTTTTTAGAAAACCACCAAATAACACCGACGACTTTTCAATCCGTCGGTGATTTTGCCCGTAAAGAACAACAATTAACAGTGCAATTGGAAAGTGAACAGTTCTGGAGCTCTCTGGAAAATACCGACGGAAAATTCCTCGGTGATTCCCTTTGTAATTGACATGATGAACAGTGTTCACAATTTACCAATAAATTTACCGACGGAATTACCGACGGAATTTATTCTGTCGATAATTCCGTTGGTAAAAATGACATGTCATCATACTTTTTTGCGTTGTTATAATTTTTTTTCCCACGGTAATTCCCTCATTATATACCGAGGGAATATTTTCGTCGGTAAAATCCCTCGAAAATTTACTGAGGGAAATATTCCTTTGGTATTTCCGTTTGTATTTATCAATTTCTGGTAGTGAGCAGACCATAGGTAGCATAATACAACAAACCCTTAACAATTTAAGATAAAACCAGCAGTTCAACCTACCTCATGTAGGACGCTTAAGAGGTGATAATATCTTCTTTTTACGTAACTAGTCTCGTACCATAGAATCTCTATTGACTAATAAGGGTTTCTAATGACCATAATACTGGGTGTCGAATATTTAAACCAGACCTTTTCCATCTAAGAACAAGATGCCAGAAATTTATTCTCTTCGCAATTTAATTTTTAAAGGTCGCCATGATGTCGGGTGCAACAATACATGTCATATAAGTAAAATGAATTGAGTGCCTTTTCCAGAAAGAGAATGTTGTCTCTATTGACTAATAATGGTTTCTAATGACTCTAATATTAGGTGTCGACTCTTTAAATAAGATATTTTTTATCTAAGAACAAGATGCCAGAAATCTATTCTCTTTGCAATTGAATTTTTAAAGGTTGCCGTGACGTTGGGTGTGACAATACATGTTACATAAATAAAATGAATTGAGAGCCTCTTCTAGAAAGAGAATGTTGATTGCTTAAGATGAAAGAATACTTTTCCCTGAAATTTATAAATTACTTATCCAATTCATTTTGTTTTCATCCCATCAACATGGTGTTGATGACATCATGTAGTGTAAGTGTCATATTACCAACATGTAGATGGAATGTGCATGTCTCGTGTCTCTATCGCTCAACCAAAATTGTAACCAATGTGTGGTCAGGATGTATGCCACTCAACTGACTGATCTAATAAAAATTTGTCTCGATATCAAATGCTCGGACACACTCATGTAACTCTATCAATGTATTTTTTTTTAATATGCTTACGATTTTACTCTTGTATAAGAAGATATAGTTTAACACTAATGAATTTGATTCATGTGTTCTTAGTGTTTGTGTTTCTTTATTAAATGAATTTAAAAATGTATTTCCCGATTAAATTCCAAGTGGATTGCCATCTATAAGAGGAATAAAACATGAGATTGACGTAGTACCAAGTTTAGCTTTTCCTAATAGATTAGCTTATAGAAATAATCATGGGAAAACGAAGGAGCTTCAAAGGTTAGTGGAGAAGTTAATGTTAAAATGGTATATTCGAGAGAGAGTTCAAGTGTTGTTCCGGTACTTTTAGTACCTAAGAAATACGATACTTGGACAATGTGTGTTGTAAAGCAATCAATAAAATAACAGTAAAGTATAAACATCATATCCCTAGATTAGATGATATGTTTAATGAATTGCATAAGTCTTGTTTGTTGTCAAAAATTGATCTTAAATGTCATAACCCAATTATGGGTTATTCCCCAAAAATTCATTTTTTTTCAAAATAAAAATCAAAAAATAAAATAAAAGGTTGGCAACGTGGAGAAAGCAGGCCGAGAAATCAAGCTGCAATTTTTGGAGGAAATTCAAGGCCTAATTGTACCCCATTATGCCCAAAAATAGAGACAAAATGCAAATTCAAGGTTAAATTAAATGATTATTGGACGAATTTGCATAAACATTAAATCCAATGACATAATTAAATTTTTAATAGGCCAATTTGATTTAATCATGGGCCAAATTAAATTTTAATTATGTTTAAGAATTAATTTGGGTCCAATTGAAGGATTTAATTAAATGCAAGGACTTAATTATACTTTAAATGGGTCAAATTAATTTTATTTGAGGCTTAATTGGTGAAAACTTAAGTTTGGGAGCCTAATTTAGGTTTAATTGAGGAGATTGAAATTTTAAGAGACCAAATTTAATTTTTACCAAGTTAATTGATTGAAATCAGGGGCCAAATTGCAAGAAAATAGAAGTTTTGGGGTTAATTAGGGGCTGGATTGAAGAAATTTACAGCTAAGGACTAATTTGCAAAAGATGCCACAATTGAGGGGCTTAATTGACAAAAACCGGGGGTGAAATTGAAAGTTTGATGGTCAATTAGGGGTTAAATTGACAAAATCCTAGACCAAGGACCATATTGCAAAAGGTACGTAACTTTAGGGGTCCAATTGAAGGTCATCAGGGGCTTAATTGCAAACATTTAAGGTCAATTAGAGGTTCAATTGAAAGCAATTGAAAGAGGAAGGACTGAAATGAACTTTGGCCAAAACAGAATCCTGAACACTATTCATTATCTTCTTCTTTTTTCCCTGAAAAATTGATTCAGTCACCTCCTTTGCAGGTGCATTTAATGCACCTAATGTCCACGAAATTTTCCAAAACTTGCATGAAACTAATCACCAGACATCCCTCTACGTCGGGGTATGGTCTTCACCGGCACACTGGCAAATAAACGGACGTGGCACCACCCCAAAGAGGCCAACTCAGGCAGTCTACAACTGCAGATTTGACAATTTGACAGTGCACCATGCCTACTTTGAGCCAACGGTTGGGATCCTTCTTATCCGAATCAAGGACTGAAATTTTTCTCTAGTGCAGACAAGATTGCCCTCTTCCACCGTCTATAAATAGAGGTGGATTTTATGGCCTAAGGGAGGAGAAAATCGGGTCCAAAATAAGCCAAAAAATCAGCCTCTTCCCGGTTTCTGCCACTTTCTCTGTTTTTCTGTTTTTCTTTCTCCCTCCACCGCGGCAACCACTGGCAGCACACCATCACTGGTCTTCCCACCACCATATCCACCATAGAAACCTTTCTCCTGCACCAACAGACGTTTACCAGTGGTAGAGCAGACACCGCGTCTCTCTCCTCTCTTACTTCTCCCCGTTGCAGACTTTCTTCTTCTGCTTCTTCTTCTTTCTTCCTCCGCCGTCAACGTCTCTTCCTCCCTCCTTGAGCAACCAGCACCACCATGTGTTGCCAAGACCACCGGCCAGCCACCATTGCATCTGTAATAAGCCACCATGAACGTCTCTCTCCCCTCTGCAGATTGCTTCCTTTTCTTCCTCTTCCAGCCGCTGCCAACCATGTGTTGCCAAGACCACCGGCCAGCCACCATTGCATCTGTAATAAGCCACCATGAACGTCTCTCTCCCCTCTGCAGATTGCTTCCTTTTCTTCCTCTTCCAGCCGCAGCCAACCATGTGTTGCCAAGACCACCGGCCAGCCACCATTGCATCTGTAATAAGCCACCATGAACGTCTCTCTCCCCTCTGCAGATTGCTTCCTTTTCTTCCTCTTCTAGCCGCAGCCACTCCAGCCACCTGCAGCCAACCCCACCGCCGTTTCCACCAGCACGACCACAGGCCCTTACCACCTCAGGTGGTTCTCCATCCCTGCCTTGCATCAACCGCCCCTGTTGCTCACTGCTGCTGTCGCTGCATGCAGAATGAATTCTGCATGCAGCGATCAAAATAATTAACTTAGCTTTGGGTCGGGCTAGTTTTGGCCCAGCTCAAATGGCTGGGCTGGATCCGGCTCGGCCCCCATTTTTTAAAAAAAAATTCAAAATTTTTCAAAAATCATTTTAAAAAAATATGATTTTCTCAAATATTTTTCTACCAATTTTGCATAATATCGGGTTGTATATTTACATTGTAAAATACAACTTCGGTATTAAAATTCCCGGGTTTCTCCGAAATATTTCAAAAATAAAATAAAATTTCAAAACATTTTCAAAAATAAAAAATATTTTATTGCATACGGCCAAATCCTAAAATTTTTTCAAGCATATCTTCATAAAAACAAAAATTGCATCTTTTTCATGTTTAAAAAAAATCAAAAATGGATATCGTAACCAGTTTATGATTATCCATTAAAATTTGGCCAACATTTCAAAAATCTTTTTCCAATCTTTTTTTTAGGATCCAAATGTAAACTTTAATATTTGTGAGATGTAAAATTACACGATAAAATACACCCTCAGGTATTAAAGATACAAAGTGTATAAATGCGATGCTAATATTCAGACTTTAGAATGGTTAGGATTTAACCCGATAAGGTAGAGACTCTCTCATGAAGAGAAATCTGCATTGAGCCTTAGAAAAGACCAACGAATAGAAACACGACTTAGAAAAACAATCAAACAACAATGCTGCTTACTTTAGGTAGGGTGCATTGGGGGTGATGCGTCTTCCCCTTGCATAACCAGTCCTTTACCCAGACTCTCGCAGACCATAGGTTCGTAGTGACCATAATACTAGGTGGCGACTCCTAAACATTAATTATAATTTTATAATTAAATCCAACAACCCTTCCCAACACACAACACCCTTCATCATGAAGCACGACAGGGAGCCCTTGCCGTCGCCAGACGACGTCGCGCCCCCCGCGACATTAAAAATGGATATCATCATATTAAAATAAAAGAAGGTGATGAATGGAGAACTGTTTTTAAAACTAAATATGGTTTGTATGAGTAGTTAGTCATGCCTTTGAAACTACTAATACGCCTAATACTTTTATGAGATTGATTAACCATATATTGTGTGCATTCATTAATAGGTTTGTACTTTATTTTAATAATATATTGATTTATGATAAATAATTAGATGAACATATAGATAATTTAAGACAAATACTTAACTTGTTTAAAAAGTAAAGTTTGTAGGCAAATCTAGAGATGGGTGACTTTTATATGAAAAAAAAAAGGTTTTTTCTTTGACATGTTGTTAGTGAAAAAGATGAGATGAATGACACTAGGGTTAAGTTATAAAAAATGACACGCACCCTAAAATAGTAAGTGAGGTAAGAGAGGGGGAGGGGGAGGGGGAGACAGAGAGAGAGAGAGAGAGAGAGCACCAAGAAAAAATGAAAGTGAGCAAGTGATTTTTGTGTGTTCTTCTACAGTGAAATGAAGAGAGGAGATTATTTATGGTGTTGCTGTCATGGCTGGTGTGTTAGGCTGTGGTTGGTGTGTTTGTCCATGGCGTTGAAGGGGGCTGTCAGTAAATGTTCGTGGCTGGAATGACAGGCGGTAGGGAGGAGAAAAAAGTAGAAAAGTTTAGGGTTTTTTGTTTTGGTTAAGGGGGAGAGGTTGAAGATGAAGAAGATGAGTGTGACTTTTTTACTCTTTTTTTTTTTTTTCAAACTTTTTACATTTTTTTATATTTATCCGTGAGGTTTTCAAAATTCAAATTAATCGCCCTTTCTCTTACAACAACATTATTCTCCCTAATAAGAGTTTTATTTATTTTTTTCTAATTGATTTTTTTAAAATAAGTTTGTTATCATGAAAATGATAAACAAAATGATTCAAAACTACCGTATGACTGAAGATTAGTCGAATCGAATCCCGTCAAAAATATATTTTTTAAGAATTTTTTATAATCTCATTTGTTTTTTATTTTTTTGAAAATATATTAAAAACATGCTAAAAAACGAGTTACGGGGTGAATATTAGAGAGATGTTGTGTTGGCATAATTTCACTCTCTTAGCAATCCATAGTGTTATTTTAGACTGGCAGCCTTTATAAAACAATGGTATGATGGGTTTTGAACTGCAAAAGAAAAGAAAAATGAGCATGCCCCCATGTCATAAAGGTTGCCTAGGCGCAGGTTCTAGTTTCACCTAGATCATTTAAAAATAAATATATCCATGCCAAATCATGAGAAACTCATTCATAATCAAATTGAAATTAAGTAATCGGGGACTCGATTACCTAAATTGGAACATGAGGGACCAAATATGAAGAGAGGCTTGGCGTAAGGACTGGTTTGAGCCAGAAAAGCAACAATAGCTAGGCTCGGTCATGATAATTGGTAGATATTTACCCGATTTTTTTTTTAGCTTTCTGGTGGGTGGCGTCCATTAATGATTCAATAGCTCTAGCTCC
>Ga0325402_1005356_pt1 | contig 11991 bp, 11 predicted proteins | sample PopdelMetagenome_22_FD_207212 | JGI IMG/M metagenome (GOLD analysis project Ga0325402, IMG submission 207212) | Populus deltoides microbial communities from Bellville, Georgia, United States - Xylem-PdKOR-R3 | ecosystem: Host-associated > Plants > Phyllosphere > Stem > Wood/Secondary xylem...
ACGAAGGCTTAATCCTAATATGAAAGAAGTAGTGAGAAATGAAGTCATTAAGCTTCTTGATAATGGAATCATTTATCCTATTTCTGACAGCAAATGGGTAAGTCCTACCCAAGTTGTACCCAAGAATGATCTATAGAACGAGAAATATGTCGGAGTATTTATGAGAAATGATCTATAGAACGAGAAATGATCTATAGAACAAGAATGATCTACAGCAAATAAGTGTATTCGTTCTTGCCCCCACTTCTTTTTAGTGTAGTTTATTTTTTAAAATTTAATCCAGCCTTGGTTTTTTTCTCGGGATTTACAATATCACTCATAAGAACCAAATGCCTTTAACGAATATTATTGTAAGTGAAATTTTTTATGTTTGGGGTATTGATTTTATGGATCCATTTACTTCGTTTTTTTTTTTATAATCTTTATATCCTTCTTGTTGTTGATTATGTGTTCAAATGGATTGAGACAAAAGTCACACGAATTAACAAATTTCAAGTTGTTTTAGATTTTGTCAGGACTCACATATTTGACAGGTTTGGAATCTCCAAAGCTATCATTAGTGATCGTGACACTCATTTTTGCAATCGTTCAATGGAAGCATTGTTACACAAATACCATGTAACTCATCGGACTTTCACAACCTACCATCCTCAAACGAAAGGCCAAACTAAAATTTCAAATTGAGAAATCAAGTTCATTTTGGAGAAAATAGTGCAACATAACCGACGAGATTGGAGTCTACGCCTTGATGATGTACTTTGGGTTTATCGGACTACATACAAATCACCTATAGGAATATCACCTTATAGGATGATTTATAAAAAAAACATGTCATCTACCAATGGAGCTTGAACAAAAAGCTTTTTGGGCCATTAAATAATGTAACTTGGATTATGATGCTGCTGGGATTGCAAGAAAGTTGCAATTGCAAGAGTTGGAAGAGATACAGAATGATGCCTATAAGAATGTAAGAATTTACAAAGAAAAGACCAAGAGTCTTCATGACCGAATGATTACAAGAAAGGATTTTCATGTTAGAGACAAAGTCCTTTATCATTCACGTTTGAAACTTTTTCATGGAAAGTTACGCTCTCAATCCATTTGGACACATAATCAACAACAAGAAGGATATAAAGATTACCAAAAAAGAAGGAAATAGACCCATAAAATCAATAACCTAAACATAAAAATTTCACTTACAATAATATTCGTTAAAGGCATTTGGTTTTTACAAGTGATATTACTTGTTCATTGGTATTTTTCACATGATTTGCAAAAATGATATGCATCCTTAAAAATAAAAGGCTCATAAAGACCACTTTCAAGTACCTTGTGGGCCATTCTTTTCACTACAAAATGCCTACCACAAAAATAAGAATTATAAAAAGTGAGAATAGAATGAAATTCATCTTGTAGTAGACATCTTCTAACTACTTGATCCGCACAAAATTTACACAGATAAGGAGTGTCCCAAAAATAATATTTAACATCAGCTCATAACTTGTCTTTTTAAAATTTAGACAAATTTGGAGGAATTCTTTAATGACTAAATAGTTCACCAAATCAGCATGCCATGGTCTTGTAGAGGAATGTAACACATACAACTGCTCATTGGGAATGTCTCTTTTATTGTTTTGGTTTGTATATCCTTGGTCCTCAATTGACTCAAGTGATCAGCCACATGGTTTTCGACACTCTTTCTGTCTTTGATATCAAGATCAAATTCTTGTAAAAGCAAGATCTACCTAATTAATCTCGATTTGGACTTTTTTTTCTTTAAAAGATACTTCAAAGCTGCATGGTCAGTAAAAATAACTTTTGTACCATGTAAATATGACCTGAATTTTTCTAGAGCAAAACACCACTGCAAAAAGTTTCTTTTCAGTTGTATGGTAATTGCATTGTGCTTTGTCCAACATGTGGAGGCATATGCGATAACATGTAAAGTCTTTCTTATTCTTTGTCCAAGCACAACCCTTACCGCGTATTCACTAGCATCGCACATTATCTCGAAAGGTTCATCCCAATTTGGTGGTTGTATGATATGGGCAGATGTGACACGCCTCATAAGCTCATCATGAGCATCTTTACATACTTGATTAAACATAAAATCCACTTTCTTGGCTAATAATTTGCACAAGAGTGCTGTAATCTTTGAGAAATCTTTGATAAAGCATCAATAGAAACCTGCATGGCCAAGAAAAGAATGAATTTCCCTCGCGCATGAAGGGTAAGAAAAGATTAGTTTCAATGCCTCTTTCTAAGACTAAAGATAAACTTTCTAAACACTTATTAAAAGAATCATCATACACTGTGAAATCATCCATAAAAACCTCGATTATTCTTTTAACATAGTCATAAAAAATAGTCATCATGTATCTTTGAAAAGTTGCGGGTGCATTATAGGGACCAAAGGGCATTTTTCTATTTGCATATGTACCAAATGAACATGTAAATATACTCTTTTCTTGATCCTCAAGATTAATAACAATCTGATTATATCCACTATATCCATCAAGAAAGTAATAAAAAGACTTACTTGTTAAACGTTCAAGCATTTGGCCAATGAATGGTAATGGGAAGTGATCTTTTTGTGTAGAAATATTAAGCTTTCTATAATCAACACACATTCTCTAACCACTCGAGATACACGTAGGAATAAGTTCATCATTTTTTTCCTTACCAATGTGATTCTGGTCTTTTTAGGCACCACATGGATTGGTGCCACTCATTTACTGTCTGTGATGGGGTAAATGACTCCAGCATCTAATAGTTTTAAAATTTTAGCTTTCACTACCTCTATCATAGGCGGGTTCAACCTCCTTTGCATTTTTCTTATTGGTTTTGCATTGTCCTCCAATAGCATGTGTTGCATACACATCGAGGGACTAATGCCCTTGATGTTGGCTAAAGTTCATCCAATGGCTGTTTTGTGATCGCACAATAACTTCACAAGTTTTTTCTCGTGCACACTTGTCAAACCTTTTGTTATGATAACGGGAAGTGTATTGTTGTCGCCAATGAATACATACTTCAAATTATCGGGCAAAGGTTTCAATTCTAACTCGGGTTCATGTAAAATAGATGACAAAAGCTTTTTATATAAAACTACTAAATCAATAAAGACATTACCACGGGGGGTGGTTTTCAAAGCTTGCAAAGCCAAGGTTGATTCTTGAACGTTTTGAGGAACACATATGTGCCTCGTTATATCTTCTATCTCGATAAATCACAACCATAGCTCAAAGCCACGCTTAATCTGTTGTCACAAGCAAAATCAAAAACTTGTTGCACATACTTATCAACTTGGTCATAACATGTGATAGAATAAACATTATTGTAAGGATATTTCATTGCATCATAAAAATTAAATTCAATCACTTCATCTCCTACTTTCATAGATAAAGTATCCTTACTACAATCAATTTTAGTATTGACAATTTTCAAGAATGGTCTTCCAAACAATATAAGAGTGTTGTTGTTTAAGAAATCACAAGAATCACGTTCCATATCAAAAATATAAAAGTCAGATAGAATAACCAAACTATCATAGGACATCTTCTATCACACCAAGTGGATAAACAAAACTATGATCCGTAAGTTGTATTACAATACTAGTTTTAATCAAAGGCTCAAAACTAAGAGAATCATAAACATGTTTAGACATAACACTAATGGATGCACCCAAAACACATAAGGCCCTTTTAAAACTAGCATTACCAATAACATATGGGATAGTAAATGCACCTTGGTCCTTTTGCTTCAAAGGCATATTCTTTTTAACAACAGCAGATACAACTTCACATATACTTAACGTTTTGTAGCCTTTTAGCTTGTAAGCTCTCTTGGTAGTACACAACTCCTTCAAGGATTTGACATACTTGGGAATTTGCTTGATAACATCAATCAAAGGGTTGTTAAGTTCCATTTTCTTGAAAACCTCTAAAATCTCTCTTTCATTGTCTTCATTTTTAGACTTGAAAGAACTCAAAGGAAAGGGGGAAATTTTCTTAAAATTAGAATTCATTAAGTTAGGACTTACCTTTGGAGTATTGGCTGTTGTTTCAGTTTGTGGAGGAGTAGGGTGTTACTTTTTTATACTCGGTTCGATTTCTATCTCCTCCTCTTCCTCCATCTTAATTTGTGTCGACCTTTTCTCTTCAAGTTCTTTTCTAGTTCGCAGCGTGATCACACTAACATTCTCTTTTGAATTCAATGTCTGGTAGGGCAATTTTCCATTCATTTGTGTTTCCAATTTCTTTACATTTGAAGCTACTTGCCCCATTTGCTTCCCGAAGTTGTGAATACTTGACCTTGTTTCTTGTTGAAAAGACATGACATTGTGTTGCAAGGTCACTGTGTTAGAAGCTAAGGTTTTCATCATCTCATAAAGATCATCACTCGATGACCCTATAACATTGGAATTTATAAATGTAAGGGGTTGTCTCATTTGATAATTCTGATGGGGCTGAAATCCATGGGGGTAGAACTGTCGCCTTGATTTCCTTGTTGAGGCGGGTTTCCATAACGCAAGTTCGGATGATCTCTCCATCCGAGATTGTACGTGTTCGAAAAGGGATCATACTTACGTTGGGGTTATCCATTGAATGCTCCATTAACTACATTAACTTGTTCAATGTAAGCTTCTTGCATTGTTGGGCACATATCCGAAGCATGTCCTTATAACAAACATATGCTACAAACTTTCACCTGCAATATATTTCCACAAGCCAAAGAACGCACAAGATAAGTAAGATCATTAACTTTATTCTCAATGTTAGCAATACTTACCTCATTTACTCGTTTGTTTAGGAAGTCTCCACGCGTGCCAAATTGTTTCGAGTTGGCTACCATATTTGAGATCAATTGGCGTGCAGCCTCGAGTGTTTTATTTACCAATACCCCTTCACTTGCTGCATCAATGATATTATGGTCAGCAGGTATCAATCCTTCATAGAAAAATTGAATGAGCAGTTAATCAGGTATCTGATGATGAGGGTATTGGATGCACAGTTGCTCAATTCTTTCCAAATACTTGGAGAGTGTCTCCCTATGAGATTGCCAAATCCCACATCTTTATTTCCTTATGTTGGCAACTCGACAGGCTAGAAAATATTTTCAAGAAAAATCTTCTTCATGCCATTCTAAGTTTCAATGGAACCGAGGAGCATAGAGAAAAGTCATGCCTTTGCTGCCCCTTTTACAAAGAAAAGGAAAGCTTTCAACTTAACTTGTTCTTCATCAACTTCGTGCGGTTTCATGCCAACGTAAACCATGGGAACTTCTTGAGATAAGTATGAGGGTCTTCTCTGTCAAGTCCATTAAATATGATATTATGTGTCTAAAACCAGACTTGAGCTCGAAGTTGACATTATTGTCGATGTTTATTCACGATGGTTGATTCTTTATGTTGGGAGCAGTGAGCTCCTTGAATGTTTATTGTCATGCAACAACCATGATGTTGACACGAGCTTCCTTTCGTAACCTGTATAAAGTGTTCTCTATTTTGAGATCTACCTGCACTTGTCTTTGGTTAGTAGAATAGGTTACAGACATAAATAGTCAAGAAAACTAAAAAAGAAATCAACAATAAAAGAGATTTAAAGTAGTGCAAATTGATTGAAAATCCAACGCTATAACACAAAAATAACCTAAAACCCTAGAAAACAGTGGAATTTGGCCTCGATTGGGTGGGGCTAATAGCCAAAGGCTATTAGTCTTGTTCAAAACATCGTTTTTCTTCTGAAAACAAAATATCAAGGCCTAATTCCACCAAAAATTCCATTTTGAATAGTACCTACAATACCCGAACAGAATAGTATCGTAACATTGTTTTTCTTTTTACTTCTCTCTCCTTTTTTAAACAAAATAAATAACAATCACAACATAAGAATCAACTAAAATCACTTCCTTAGCAACGATGCCAAAATTTATTGCGATGTCGCGGTCACACAAATTAATTACCCTAACTTAAATAAACAAGATAGTGCAGAGCAAGCAAGGGGTCGATCCCGCGAGAAAAGTTTAGTTCAGATTTTTATGCTAGACGATATGCAAGTTGGGGTTTTTTTGAGGTTATCTAGGCTATTACATAATTAAACAATCAAGCTAAATTAAATAAATCAGAAAACTATCAAGAAAACAAACCTTAGTTTCAAGTAGACATCCACCTATGAAATTTAGAACCGATCATTGAAATGATACATCAATTTAAATTCTGAATATTTATCTTTTCTTAATGTTAATTAGTTAATCGATCCGCAGTGTAATGCACCCTAACCATCAAACAACCACGGTGTCTGCACTAGTAATTTAATTAAATGACAACCTTAAAAACTAGATAAGTTGATTAATCTAGACACATAACTATTTGCAGTACATGTTTGATTTGATAGAATTTTTTTCCTAAGATTAATAACATAGATCCGTTACAATTATTAAACTCAGTTGCTTCACAAGTTTATATACCACAACTCCAGTTTTGATAGCAAACTTAGCAATAGATTGTTTACAATAACAACTTATAATCCGCTCTAGTAATTAAAATAAACAATCATAGAAAATAAACATAGAAAAACAAACATATTCATCATATAAACTGAAAAGAAAAGGTGAAATAAATCTTACAGTTCTTGAAATCTGAAGGTTTTTGTGTCCTTGCAACCAAGAAAAAGAGCTTAACTTTGCATGTCTATTGAACAACTAATCAAAAAAAGAAAGAAGAATGCATGATTTCGGGTTTTTGGAGGAAAGGGTGCGTTTTTCTTCTCTTTTCTGGTCGCCCCCTTTCCTTCCTCCTTTTCTTTTTATTTGATAGGAAACCCTAATCCCCCTTTCCTACAAAATAATCATTTCCTAAGTATACAATTTACATTTAAGTATTTCAATAACTATTTTCCTAAAAAAGAAGAAGTAACCTTGCATAAAATCTTCAAGCTTTGACTTTTGACTTAGAGGAGCTAAATTATTGAAATAAAAACTGGATGTCGGTTTGGATGCTTTGAGAAGTACTTTGGACTTGTTTCTCCACAAAACCTGTCTGCTAACAGAATTCATGTGTCATCTTAGAAAACTCATATTTCTCTCATATGAGCTCCTTTATGTTGAAATTTGATATGCTAATAGGTCTTTGAGTTCGAAATCCAAAAAAATTAAGTTTGCATTTAATGTCTCTAGCTCAAAATATTCAAGTCGGAATGGCCGAAGGTTAACACTGGCAGAATACAAGATTTTTCTTTGGAGGCTGTGATTTCCATACTCTTTCTCTTTTTATTTTTCTTGTCATATATGTATAAAAAAATATGAATGTTAGCCTTCTAATGCCATTGGAATCACTTCATTTCAGCCTCTAGAGCTCAAGCTCTACATAAAATATCGATTGGAGGTCAAATTTGTCAATTATCTCCAATTTACTTCTTTTTTAATCTTACATCCAAAAGTGCCTTCAAAACATAAAACAAAGAATATCAAGACAATTTATATATAAAACATAGGCAAAATACTATGTAAATATGGGTAAAACTATTGAATAATATGGTTGTAACACCCATTTTCTAACTCAATTAACTCATATTCAATTTAACCATATACTTCAATGAGTCAAGAGAAAAGTTTGTCTTACCTTCAAGTTTTGAGGATATACGAGAAGTGTTTACAAAAAACTTTAAACCTCTTTCTTTTTTAGCTCTAAATACTTCATTCTCTCTCTTTCCCTCTTTCTTCAACCCTTGTTCTTCTTTTAGTCTTGTGATTTCTCTCAAGATATTCACTTAAGAACATGCATACCAATGTACTCACTCATTTCTTTATTTGTTTGGAAGAAGAAATACAATCTCTTTAAATTCTCCTCCCTCTCTAAGCCATTGGTTTCCTGGCTCTTTTTTAGGGTAGATTTTTTAATTTATTTTATATCTACACACATAATATATCTTCTACATGTGCCCTTCATATGTAACCAAATATCCATTTTAGTCACTACATTTATTTTAGATGTTTTTTTGTATCATAAACAAAAATATGGTTTCTTACTATTATTTATTTTCATCTTCATTTCATCCATATTATTATTATCAGGGTTTACATTGGTCATGTTTTCTTGAGAACTATTTAAAATTAGTGATCTTTATTTCACTAGGAATTGGATGCAACCTATCAACCCACTCTGGATATGGATAATTATATACAGAACTAACTTTTCATCAATATATAGTGTAATTTCTCTTAAGTTCTAAGCAAGTTCAACCTTGCTTATCCTTCCCCTAGCTTGCTGATTAACATCAAAGTCTTGTTTTGTAAGATGATTAAAGTTCCTCCATTGCAAAATAACTTAAAAGGCATTAAACTACCTTATGACAAGTTATTGTGGTAGGTAATATGGTCATTAGGCAATATAATTGGCATGTAATTACATGTATACTTGCAAAATAAAAGGCTTAACTCTTAATAGAATCTATTGCATCCTATACTATCCTAGTTATGTCAACCAATGTCACATTTGGTTCTATTATGTAGGAATGCTCATGAAAATAAGCATTTATCTCTTTTCAACTATTGATAAAGCTGGGTTGAAGGATAGAGAACCCATGAAAGGTTGTTTTTGGTTAGTGATGAACTAAAAAACCTTATTTTATAAAGGGATTTGTTGTACCATTACCATATTGGTTGGTGAACTTGGTGATATGTTCATTTATTGGTTATTTTTGGTTGGGAACTATTTAAAATCAGTGATCCTTTTCCATTGGGAATTGGGAGCAACCTATCAACCCATTCTGGATATATATAATTATGTGCATAACTAATTGTTTATCCAATATCTAGCTTAATTTTTCTTAAGTTCTAGCTAGTTCAACCTTGTCTATCCTTCCCTTAGCTTGGTGATTGACATTAAGAGCTTGTTGTGTAAGAGGAATAAAAGTCCTCTATTGCAAAATAATTTACAGGGCATTAAACTACCCTATGACAAGTTGTTATGGTTGTCAAGTCATATGATTGGCATATGATTACTTGTATACTTGCAAGGCAACATGTGTATCAATGATGACTTTGCTTAGGCTTAACTGTAATTAGTATATAGCTTAATACATTGGCATATAATACCCAACATAGGGCATCAAGTTTCTAAAAAACCTACTAGAGTGCTTGTGATTGCATAACTTATTAAGACTTCCTCTAGGTGTATGAGCTTATGAAGTTTCATATATACTTTACCGTAACCCATTCTAAATATGATTTAGTTGATCAAATATGGTCTGCATAATTCTTTTGACCATCATAATATTATTATGGTAGGTCATATTCGTTGTTCTCTCATTCTCTATTTGGATGGACCACACATCAAAATTAAAAATATTTAATGGTTGATAAATATGCACAAAAATAGTTTACTAATCTTGTAGCAAAGTTGTAAAGGCTACTAAAGTAGTCGATGTCAAAGTATACTATTTTTATATCAAAAGAGTTAAAAAATCTTTGACTGGTTGATGTTGTTTGGTTTTGCAAAACACAAAAACCTAATGTAAATAATAATTTTTAAATCTTTTTAGGGGTTCCAAAGATCTCATTAGACAATTTAGGGTGATTTAGGATTTGAATGAAAATTACCTAAAGATGAATTTTTTTTTTTTGAGGTTTGATAAACTCTTTAAGGTTGGGTTGTCGCAAATCACAAGTCCTTCAATTATTCAGCCTCTAACATTAATCCACATGAACCACCAAATAAAAAAAATCTTTTAAAACTATTTTAGGAGATAAGGATTGTTATACATTGAATAATAGCTTTTTTGTTTGTTTTCAACTTTATCTAGTGACATCAAATCTTCCATTGTCAATTTATCAAAAACATATAAGGCATAATATTCAATTTATTGGGAAAACATGATAACCTTAATAATAAAAAAATATCACTTTACCCTTTGAAAAATATCTCATATATTACTTCATGATAGTTTTAGAAATTTATGCAATCAAGTCCCTACTAGATTTTTCGAGGTCTAGATTTATAATCCTCCGATATAAATCACATTGTAGTCCTTAATTTTTTTAAATTATCTACAATCAAGTTTAACTTGATTAATCATCCTAGTTTAATTTCTTACTCATGGTCCTTAATGTGGGTAGTGCATTAGATTCCTTAATATGTTGGCTCAACTATAAATCACAATCCTAATCAAAATATAATTAAATAAGTTAAACTAAAAAACTAATTGATTTATATTTAAAGATCAAGTACATTGTCTAACAACATATCATTATCCTTCAAATATTAGAAAAGTCAAAAGTGGTTTGACTTAATCTTTCAGTTACTAGTTTTTTAATGTAATTATTATTCTTTCATCCAAAATGTTTCAATTTAAATATTAAAGCATGAAGTGTGTCTACTCTATCAAATTATATTTGTTTTCAATACCATAGTCATTAATTATTTGAATGAGGATTAAACTATTTTCAAATATCATTTCACCTTGTATAACGATTTCACAATCAATACCATTCGAGAATATATGAAATATTTTTTCTAATTCATATAGGATGATGAATTCTCTATTAATCACTTAAATTCCTTCATATAATAATGTTATATTCAACATCTGCTCATTTATTACCTTGATTAAGACAACATGTAGTCAAGATCTTATAATTATAACCATTTTATATTGTACTTTGCAACGAACTCTTGTCCCAAGTATAGGTATCGAACTCGACCCAGGACCTAAGGCATTGGCTAGGTTTCAAATAAGCAAAACCTAGGCTTCCAAGTGGCAAAGTCAAGCCCAGGCGACCTACTGGGTTAACTTGAATCTTGGGTGACCTAGCGTAACCCATGTGAGATCCAAATTTTTTTAATAAACCCAAAAAATATAAATTAATTTATGAATACTTAACCTCACATATTTTTTTTATAGCCTACATCCATATGAAATGTTCCTTAATTCCTCCATGTGGGATAACTATATATAGTCTACATTTACATGGATTGTCTTAACTTTTTGATGTGGGATAACTCTACTACACTTCATATTTTTTTATAGCTTACATTAACATGCATTGTTTCTTAAATTTTTTGATATGGGATAACTATGTGTGTGTATATATATATGTGTATATATATATATATATAGACACACACACACACACATACATTCATATGAATTGTTTCTTAAATTTTTGATATGGGATAAGTATACTACACTTCACATTTCTTTTTTATAGTTTACATTCACATGGATTGTTTCTTAACTTTTTGATATGAGATAACTATATTGCACTCCATGCCTTACATTTCTTTTCCTTAAAGTTTACATCCACATGCATTGCCTCAAACATATTTTTTTAATTTTCTTGGGTTGACCCGAGACCTAGCCCATTGGACGAGTTAAGCCCCGGGACGAGTTTAATAACTATGGTCTCAAAAACTTTATTTTTTTTTTATTCTAGACTCATAAATCAAACATTAAAAAATATTTAAGATAAAGAATGTTTTTATTAATAATAAAGATGTCTTACTTGAAGAAAGTTAGTGTTACATGTAACCAAATAATTATCTACAACACATGTACATTAACAATCTCCCACTTGAGCTAAAGCTAATCGCTCGCTAATGTATCTAATACCTTATCGTTGTATATGGTGATTATACTTCTGTTAGGACAATGTCTTAGTGAGAGGATCTGCAAGAATCTTTTTATTGGGTACTTGTTTTTTCTTTATATATCTTTTTTTTTATGATTTTCTAATCATATAGAATCATCTAAGTACATGTTTGGATCACTAATAAGACCTTTGTTTCTTTGCTTATAGATTGACTCCATTATTATTATAGTACAAGGATACTGAATCAACAATGTTAGGAACCACACAAAATTTAGTAATGAACCTTTTGATCCAAACAACCTCTTTTATTGCCTCAGATGAAGAGATGTACTCAACTTTAGTTGTAAAATATGTTATGGTCTCTTATTTGAGACTTTTCCAACTCATAATACCACCGTTTAG
>Ga0325402_1005358_pt1 | contig 11989 bp, 7 predicted proteins | sample PopdelMetagenome_22_FD_207212 | JGI IMG/M metagenome (GOLD analysis project Ga0325402, IMG submission 207212) | Populus deltoides microbial communities from Bellville, Georgia, United States - Xylem-PdKOR-R3 | ecosystem: Host-associated > Plants > Phyllosphere > Stem > Wood/Secondary xylem...
ATTATTTTGTATTTAGGGTTTTGATGGATTTTTATGAATTATATATAATTAAATTCTTCAAGGCTTAATGATGCCAATTAGACAAATAATTATCATGCATTCAATGTATTAGTTTTATTTTGATTTTTATTGATCTATAAAATTAATTCTTGAACTAATAGTGATGATATTTTTTAGGTTTACTATGTCTTAAATTAAGTTTTAAGAGTAGAGATACGAAAACAAAGAACACAAGACTCTTTTTTTTAAGAAACAAAACGTCAATCTCCTAGACAACAATGCATTTGTTATAGCTACTACTTCAAACATGGTAACTCCTTTCTAAAATCTTGAAATGATAACCCATGAATTTAAAAAACTTAAAAATGTCCTTCTAAATGCCAAAAAATTCAACCCGGAGAAATGAATGTTAGTTCTTTGAAATGTGATCTTGGAATGTTCAATGATATGATGTATTCTTATTAATCAAAGAGCATACATTCAGGGTGTTTATCTCTAACCCAGTTCATTCCAACCTATATATTTAGAGTATCATTTTAAAAAAAAGATTAGAATCATCATTTTCAATTTCAAACTTCTTTGTTTAAACCATTTTCGAGTTGACTAAAGTACTCAGATGAAGTGAATGCTATATTTTGTCTACTTTGCTCCATTTTTAGTAAGCCAACAAAAGGTCAAGACCATATGCTTTTGTATCTAAAGGTTTTCTTAATTTGAGAAAGGTTTTCAAACTTCTTTGTTTAAACCATTTTCGAGTTGACTAAAGTACTCAGAAGAAGTGAATGCTATATTTTGTCTACTTTGCTCCATTTTTAGTAAGCCAACAAAAGGTCAAAACCATATGCTTTTGTATCTAAAGGTTTTCTTAATTTGAGAAAGGTAAATTATGAGATTTATTATCCTTTGTTGGCTTATATTAGGAAGAAAGATTCACCATATATAAAGATTTAATAAATCAGTCATAAAATATTTATAATTTGGTAGATAAGGAAGCATCACAAGAAGTTGAAAATAATCATCTACACTTAAAGCTATAATTAATACTGTTTGATGGCTAACTTTAAAAGTATGTGCTTTTAGAAGCCATGATGAAAGCCATGGTTCAAAACATTAAAGTGATTTTATTGAACTTTTAAAGCTCTTAGGAAGTCATTAAATATACTTTTTATAGAATTTAAAATGAAATTTTGAGTATCTTTACTAGAAATGTGAGAAGAGTGATTCACTATAAGATTAGAGATTCAAAGTTTTCTATCATTGTTAATAAAGCTAGAGATGAAGCAAAAAGAGGAACAAATGACAATTATCTTATGAGTTTTAACAAAAATGATCTCATCCAGAAGCATTTTTTATATATTGTGTATATGAAAAATAACATGACATTGACTCTAAACAAGAGGTCTGCAATGTTCTAGCTTGTAATGATTTTCGCGTAGAATATATTTAAGATCAAGGATATGATAGTGCAAGCAATATGTAAGGTGAGTGGAATGGACTCTAAGTTTTATTTCTTAAAGATTTTTATTTTTCTTATTATGTACAATGCCTAATTGATATGTTATAATTAAGTATTGTTGTTGCCTCTAGAAAAGTAAAACTTGTCCTTTTATAACTTAGACTTATATTATTAAATATTTTTGTTAGTTTATGTAAAAGAAACAATGAGTTACAACTTGTTTGAGTAATTGAAACTAGCAATAAAATTGCTCAAGATAAAATAGAGACAGGAAAAGAAGCAAACCAAGTCGGTAGCTTACAATGACCAGACGATACTCGATAGGGTTATCATTTTCTATCAATTTATAGCTTGTTGAGAATGTTTAGTTTAACTTGTAAAGTTATCAATAATGTCTCTAAAGATGGACCAAATTATTCTTAATGAGGTGATGTAGAAGTAATTTATTTGGCATTAATATCTTTTAAGTTTATTTTCATATTACATATGATGAAACAAATTATGAAAATTACTAATGTTTTATGCCAAGCTTTGCAACAAAAAAAAAAAAAGCAAGACTTTGTCAATACCATGATTTTAGTCTCAACTACAAAGTCATTGATTCAAAAGTTATTGGATGATGGACGAGAACCTTTACTTTAAAGTGTCAAAGCATTTTGTGTACAAAGAAGATTGATATTCCTGATTTGAAAGCACAATATACAAGAGCTCATGGTAGGTCTCATCATCAAAGTGAAGTTCTCATAACTGTTGAACATCATTTCAAAGTTGATATATTTATAGTTGCAATTGGTTTTCAATTACAAGAGTTAGATGACATATTTTGTGACCAAATAATTGAGCTTCTTATTTTAAGTTTAACATTATATCCTCAAGATTCTTATAACTCATTCAATGTTGATGATGAATGCAATTTTGCTTAAAATTTTTATCATAAAGATTATAGTGAGCAAGAAAAACTTCATTGAAGATTTCAATTGTAACATTGTGAGTTTCATGTACCAAAACAAATGTTTCAAAAATCTATTACTCTTTTTGAGCTTTGTAGAGCAATGGAAGCTTCTGGAAGATAAAAAAAAAATCTATCATTTAATTGATAGATTAATTTAACTAATCTTAACTCTTTTTATATCTATGAAAACTACATAATGAGCTTTCTTTACAATGAAGTTTGTAAAAACAAGGTATCATAGTAAAATGAATGATGATTTTATTGCAATAATTTAGTTATCTACATCAAAAAATAGATTGCTATAAACTTCACAATAGATATCATTATGAATGAGCTCTACTCAATAAAAAAAAAATCATCGAGGATAACTTAGTTTAAAGTTCTTTTACCTATTTTTTTCCTCTTTTTTATGTCTATATGAAGTATCTTTAACTTTTAATAATTTATTAGAATGTAATAGAATACTATATATAAGAAAATTAAGAATTTCATCTTGTTATAATTATTGAGTTCATTAAAATAAAAATTGTAAACCATATAAACCAAACCCTAGCTCCCCTATCACACACTCACAACAGCCATGTAGCCACCACACAACCAAAACCACCATCCTTGGTAAACCCACCACGTTGCCATATTCTTTTCCACCACTTTGACCATCGTGACATCCGCATCACCATCAACTAGTGGTAACTTGAAACCCAAGACAAGCATTACAAAAACTAGCTTATCTAGTTTTGTTTCTCCACATTTGAATTCCTCTCACCAATCCTATCTCGATTGAGAGTCACATCTCATTTTAACTCATTCATAACATACCAACAAACTACCTGTAGAGGAGCTAGAAATAAGAGAGAGGGAAAAAAAATCCAAACCACGAAGATGAGTGAAAGAGAAAAAGAAGTTGAAAGTTCCCTTGGTTGAATCTCCTTCCTCAGGATATGGCAATGTATGGGTCCATGTACCGGTAATAGCAATGATGTGTAGGACCATGGGCTAGTGCTACCCTTAATATTCCATCAATTTTTGCGTCTGATTCCAGCAACTCCAATCGACTCTAGTGACTCTAGAAGATTGATTTCAAACCCTAGATAAAATTTTGAACATTATTAACATATTGTTGATTTTGTTTAGCAAAATATTTGTTTTTTGTGATGATTTTGAGATTGATTGTGTATGTGTGTAAGGACTTTTAATTTCTTGTTTTTAATTTTCCTCCATGATACTTTTCACTTATGAATGTGCATCGTGAATGTGTTTTTTTAAAAAAATTATGATAGATGTATTTTCATATAAAAATTTAAAATAAGTAATATGAAAAATATCATGTGCTATTTTGATGAATTGCAACTTTGTTTTCAAACTAAATTATTTTGTTAAACATAAACATGAATCAATGAGTTAGAGGGTGTCTTTAGCAATACCTTATTGATTCACTTTTCCATCACATAATAAATTGTTATCCTATCGATAGGGTCACTCTTGATGTTACAATATATGATTTTAAAAAAATCATGTTACATGTACCTAGGTTGGGTCAATGTGACCACACGTAGGCCCAATGAGTATGAATGGCACTCTAAGGGTTTATTTTGGACATATTCAAAAGAGTAAAGACAAAGCCTAAATTTTTTTCATCTACCTATTTTATAATTTACCAATTCAACGAGTCTCATATTTTTAGGGACGGATATGTTCAAATTTTTCTCAAATAACTCAATCGAATTTTTCACGAATAACCTAATTGACGAGTCTTCTATATTTAAGGACTAACATCAATTTTTCTCGAATGACCTAATTGATGAGTCTCATGTTTTAGGAATAAATGTCAACTTTTTTTATCAATGATATAATCGATGAGTCTTCTATTTTTAGAAATGAAAATTTGAATTTTTTGAATGGCCTAATCAATGAGTCTTTTATTTTCAAGGATGGACAATAAAATTTTACAAATGACCAAATCATCAAGTCTCCTAATTTTAGAGATGGATGCTAAATTTTTTTAAATGGCCTAATTAACAAGCCTTCTATTTTTATAGAAAAGCATGAAATTTTCCACGAATAATCTAATCATTGAGTCTCCTATTTTTAAGGATGGACATCATTTTTTAGCAAATGACCTATTTGACGAGTCTTTTATTTTTAGCGAGGATGTCATGTTTTTTTTGTAAAAATTGTAATTAATTTAGAATAAAGAATGAATAAGCTCATAAAATAATTTAGACAATTAATTACATTTAATTTAAGATAAAACACTTAGAAAATGTAACATTTTGTTTGAAAGAATACGATAAAGGTGATATTTATCTTTTCTTGAGTAAAAATATTAGGTGACGACTATGTTTTGTCTAATTTTTCCATTGATTTTGGAGGTCCCAAGATCGTACCATTTGCGACAAACCCTATATACATAATTGTTTCAACAATTTATTTTTCTTTAAAATTTTATTCTTTCCTTTATCATTTTATTATGATTTTACTTAAATTACATGCATTTTCTTTCTTCTAATATTTTAAATCAAGTAAGGAATTCTACAATTTTATTTGATTTGTGAGGTTTTATCTATCTTATAATTCAATTTTTAATTGTAGTTTTTTTTATGAAAGTAAAAAACCAAGAAGCATAGTTAATTCACAAGGGCTAAAAAAATAAATAACCATTTTAGCACTATAATTAACCAATTGGCTAAATAGTGTAGCTTGAAAACCGCCATAAAAAAGTCATGAGTCGTCCCTGCTTTTTCCTTCCTGAGTATTGACCCTAATTTATTCTTATTATTATAAGAGCTCTTCTTATTATCTGCCATAAAAATATGTAGAAATAAGATATTTTACTATTTAAAACATGATTAACCTTCTGTGCTTTATCAGCTGTGTCATCATAATTTTTAGTGCAAAAATATGACCTTCAAGCTTCATTAATTATAATCCTCACTATCAAACTCATTGTTCTTATTTTGATTTATTCAAGGCTCTGATAATATAACCATTATATATTTTTTTTTTCAAGCTTCCGCTTCTATGAAGACTTCTTATATTATCCATTATAATGTTAGGTAATGGATCAAATGATTTATATACAAATGATTGCTTAGTAAAATATGTGTAGCATTAGGAGTCCTAAGTTTCCAATTATAATAGTAGTGGAAACAACCTACACTTCCAAAATGATTGGCAAATAAATAAATAAATAAATATATATAAACACAATTAATCACTCATGAACCTATATGTAATTTATGTGGTTCGACAAATTAGATTTACTTTACGAGTAAGATGATCAGAAAAATTCAATATGATAATGGAAAAGATTGCAAGGTGTTACATAAAATTGTTTTTTCATCTAAAATTCATAATAACTCAAAACTTACTTTTTCTCTCCTCTCTCTAGCCACCAAAATAAAGAAAATGGAAGCACTCATAAATAAGATTTACCCTAAAATACGAAAACTCTAGGCTTTTATATGGAGTAAATACATGAGCATTTCTTTTCTAATCTAGAGCCATAATTTAAGACAAACCCAACAAACTTTCTCCTTAGCTTAAATTAAGTAAACTTACAAAAATTAAATATCTTTCTAATCTACTAAGAAGATTTTTGCAAGAAATTGCTTTTTTATCAGAACAAGTCTCTTAATCATTAAAATTCTCTATAATATTCAAAGAAAAATGAACTAAATTAGTATAAGCATACTTAACTAGTGGTTTTATTTGTCTTCTTATAGCAATATTTTAAGGTTATTATTTAGGTGCATTTATATCAATAATATCTTATACCACTTCCTCTATAAACCCAGTTGAAACATCTTTCTCCACCATCTCTAAAGCTCTAACATCAAGCTCTACATGTTTGCTAGTAATCTGGTTCATCTCAACATCAACACTAGTTGACTCATTTTCTTTGTAAAACATAACAAACTCATTAAATGTTACATCCTTATTGGTAATAAACTTAGACGAATTGGAATCAACATATCATAACCAATTTCCCCTCTCCCTCTCCCTAGATGCATAACATAGGAATATGCATTTTCTCACTTTCAACCCAAGTTTATCTTTTTAACATGAACATAAGCAGGATAACCAAATACTCTTAGTTTAAAGTAATAAGTAGGAGAACCAAACGATAATATAAATAGGATAACCAAACAATCTTAGTTTTGAGTAACAAGTAGAAGAACTAAACAATACCTCATATAGAGTCTTCAACTCTAAAACTATCAATTAAGATTTATTCATCAGATAACAAACCATGTTAGTTGCTTCAACCTAGAAGTCCTTTGACAATTTAGCTTGTAAAACCATACAAAGTGTTCTTTGCAAGAGTGTTTTGTTCATACGTTCTGTAATCCTATTTTGTTGTGCTGTATTTCTAATAGTGCGATGTTTAGAAATTCCTTTATTCATATAGAATTCATCAAACTCACTTGAGCATAATTCCAAACCATTATCATTTCTTGAACATTTGATCTTCTTACTAGTCTACTTTCAATTAAGCCTTTCCACTATTTAAAGGTGATGAACACATATTGTTTCTTTTTAGAAAATACATCCAAACCTTCTTAAAGTAGTCATGAATAAATATCAACAAATATTATGCTCCACCTTTTGACATAACAAGAAAAGAATCTTGGTAATATGAAAAGTTGTATCGAATTTCACCTTGCACTGTTTGTCATAAACACAATGCTCACATAAATTCAATTTACTTGTTTACTAATTACATAATAAATCTCGCTCATATGGCGGTTGTTGAAAGAATTTGTCATTACTTAAAAGGTTCGATTGATTTTTTCTTACTTTATTCCCCTTCTAATTGTTTCTATCTTATAGGATATTGTGATACTGATTTTTAGGAGATATTGTCGATGGAAAGAGCATCAATTTTGTTTTTTTATGAAAGATTGTGCTATTTTATGGAGTTCCAAAAAACAACATATCATCACACTTTCAACTTGTGAATATGAATAAATGGAAGCAACTTCTTGTATCTGTCATGTTATTTGGCTTGAAAGGTTATTGAATGAACTTCTTTCATCATAAAGAAAAGAGCTATGAAAATTTGTATTGACAACAAGTCATTTGCATAAGCAATTGCTAAAAATCAAGTGTTTTATGATCGAAGCAAGTATATAGATACAAGGTATTGTTTGTAAGGACCCAAGATCAAATAGTCAATATCTTTACAAAACTTGTCAAGTTTGAATATTTTTTAGGAATCCATGCAAGACTTGGAGTGAAGAAGAAATTTTGAAATTAAGAGATAATATTGAGATAAATAATTCGACATTCTCTAAATGATTTTGTGCAAATTAATGTTGTTTAAGTAAGTTCAAGGTGTGTGTATGTACTTTGAATGTGATAATTCATGTATTTAGTACGGTTCATATATGAGGTATTGATTGTGGTTCATGTATCAAAATATCACCATGTCACCTGCATATATGATACGCTATATCTGTAGTTACTATCTCATTTGCAATTCCCTAGCTAAGCGTTCATTTCTAACAAACCTGTTCTTCTGCAAAACATGGACACTCTTCCATTGCTGAGTCAGGACATTTTATGGCACGAGTTAGATTTGTACCATATGAAGTTAATAACACTGAAGCAATATATACGATTGGCAAATGTTTGGGCATGGACAAGTCATTTTATGGCCCGTCCTTGAATGACTGGAGATATTCTCGTGGTGAGTGCTCCTGACCCTCCGCTTAATACAACTCTGGAGAGGGAAATGACAAGCGCAAAATGGTGGCCAAGATGTTGAATTTAATAGTTTCCATTGAAGACATTATGCTGCCATCTTTCTAGACAATTTAATGGAGCAAAACATGCAAGTTCCTGATTGGATGGCAGAAAGTTGTTCTATCGAACATGGAACGACGGAAATTAGTGCGAACATAAGAGTTATATAAGCAGCTAACCATTTATTAAGAACCTTACCGTGAATTCGATTGCAGCACTGATCAAATAGGTGCAGAAGGTGGTAAAATAGCATATGCTAGAAAGCCACCAAATAGAGCAAGGAGAAAGTCTGTGACCATGTAATTGTTAATAATGTTGGCAGAGCTGGACGGGGAAAAATGCATGAGCTTTGCCAGGTATGCCAGATTCTCCAGTACCTCCTCAACTGTTATTTTCAATATACAAAATCATATAAATTAATGTTTTGTGTGTGCTCACGCGCCGCGCACAAACAAAAAAGAATTAGAGTTGTAATTAAGTACCTACCCAAGAAAAAGGAGGCAGCAAGCATGCCGACTTTTCATTGTAATAACTTAGCACTAGGGATATCTATCAGGCTGGGATATCTATCATGCTGCAATTTGTGTTTTTATTTACGGTCGTATCCAATTTTAATAGTCCGAGTTGGAATATAAATATTTGATTTTGATCGTTGATTAATGACTTGAAGTAGTTGTGGTCATCCAGGACTTTCGCTTATGATAAATCAAGGAAGCATAATTTTATAATGAAGGCATCTTTGATGTGAACTATCATTGATTTCCTAGCTTATAGATTGGTTTCTGGTTAGAGCATGCATGGAAAACTAGCATGTCCATACTCAATCGTTTTTCATGGAACATCTACCCGTACATTTATTATTTGAGACAAAAGTTGAAGGCCTAATCCAATATAGATGGATGTATCCATTTGAGAGGTTAGGGATTCTACATGCATCATAATTAAAATTTTATTGTCTTTCTTTGCATATTTCAAAACATTCATTTAATTTCATGTAGGTCCTTGTTCAACCTTAAAAAAAAAGTAAAAAACTAGGCGCATGTTAAGGCTTCGATGGAATGTATCTGACAATATATTTCAGAGACAATGGAAATTATTCACTTCTCAATGCGCTGATAATCAATGTTCTTTTGACTATTCACTTTTTTCTCAACATCATCACCAACAGAATGAAAAGTCATCAGAAATATTTGAAGGGCTTTCTAAAAATTTTCATTCAAGTTAAAATTTTCCATTTAACTTTACAGATGAAATCAACTACGAAAATATTAAAAATATTAATATTTAATTTTTCATTAGTAATTTCATTGGTAAAATGCGCCCAAATACCAAGACCATTAAATTTCAATTTGAATTTACAAACGGAATCACCAACAGAAATATTAAAAATATTAATATTAAATATTTAATCGGTAACACTAAATTAAAATACCTGAATCAGAACAAACAAGGCTTCATCTTCTTCTTTCTTCTTCTCTCTTCTTCTCTCACAGAGTCAAGTCATTTCTCTATCTTTTTCTTCTCTTCTCTCACTTCTTCTCAACCGAAATCAAGCATTCTTTTCTCTTCTCATCCTCAATTATGTTGTCTTTCTTCATTTTACTTTTTTCTTTCTTTTTTGGGTTTATTAACAATATCGTTTCTTTTTTTTCTTTTTTCTTTTTTTAATTATTTGTCGAAATTAAGCACGCTATTAAGCTAAGAATTTTTCATCCTTTTTTTGTGTTTTGTTTTTGCATTATTTTTGTTTTTTGTCATTATTTTTGTTCAATTTTTTATTCTTAATAATTTTATGAATTAATAATCGTGTTGAATTTTAGTTGCTGTTGAAATTTTTTTTGCCTTATTTTGTTGAATTTTAGTTATTGTTTTCAAATTTCTTATTCAATTCAATTCATTATTTAGAAGAATTTTTGTAAAACTATTAAATCCCGTGATGCAAATTAAGTAATTAAATTGAAGAATCAAATCATCTGATCAGCAATGCAACCTTTGTCCGGCTAATAGTTTTTTATTGGTCCAGAGTCTTGTCAGCTTTATATTAAGATCAGATTCTGAAGTTTGAGTATCCTTGTTGTGGGAGGTTATTCTAAAGCTGGATATGATGTCTAGCTTGGAATAAAATGTGGCGTTAGATGATTGCCCGAACCGGAGCATATGGAGCATGTACTTGTCGGACATCCCTGAAGCATATGCGAATGAAACATCACAAACATGTTGGTGAGTCAGCTTGAACAAGGTCATGGGGGCTGGTTCTGCTCTTTCAAGGTACAAGTCAAGAGTCAATGTCTGATGTGCCACATCCCCACTCACAGTCACAAGCTACTTAAGTGGCATGGCCACCTTGTGCTTTAAACGAATCATTTGTCTTTCTAGTGGGTTTTTTTTGGTTATAATATTTATTTTTATTTATTTTTTAATGGCATAAATGCTTTCTGAATGCAATCGTGAATGACAGCAGAAACTGGTGACTGCATGATTTCCATTCTCGCCATTTCTGCAAGTAAAAAGAGCTACGTCTTCTTCATGTGCTTGTCTTTTCTTCATGCTCTCATAGCGCTATCGTCAACTTTCTTTCGAATTGGTTCTCCTTGCTGCCAGAGTCATCCGAGTTACTAATGGCCAGTCCATGCCCGGTGGAATATGTTTTCTTTCAGGGCCACCTCTCATTATTCTTTGTTCTCGTCGTCTTTGGAATTTGTAGATGCAATTTCTCAAACAGCCTGTAAGCTACCCAAAGTGGGTGGGTCCACCAAGCATCCATGGCTTTCCCTTCTGCTCCCATGTATTTCCACCTTGCTGTAGTTTCCCCTCATCTATTCAATTTGACCCTTCTTAGAAGAGATTTTCATTGTATAAATTATATCTTCAAATTTCAGATGATGTTGTTGTGTTGAGTTAGATTTTTTAGTATGCTATCAGCTTTGATGATCAGGCGATCATGAATTTAAATCTCATTATTTCTATTTATTTGATAAAAATTAAACACCGATAATATGAGTATGTATAAGTTTCAAACTCAAAATACTTTTACTTGAGAATATGTGTTAGAAAATAATATAAATCATATCTTAAAATTTCACTTAAAAATTTAAATATTTTATTAAATTGATTCTTTGATAGCAGTAATTACAGATTAATATTACATTATTTTTCTTTTTCTTTTTTGAAAAAGGAAACAAGAAAGATGGAGTTACAAGTAGTTTTGTCTTATTAGAGATGACTTAGGGCCGAAAGGCGAAGGACATTAGAATGTATCTTTTTGCTTGAAAGATTATATGTGACATGATATGACTTATATAGATGTAAATATAGATTTTATGAGCCTTTATTTTAATAACTTTTTTATAAATCATCATAATTATTTATATTTTATAGGCAAAATAAAGTGCTAATAATAAATTATATAGGTTAAGAGTGATTTATATAGAGTATAGATATAAATTAAAAAAAAAATAGAGGTCTGGTGGGATTTATGTGGTAGTGATAAAAATATGTTATAATGTTAATATTGTATTTAATTATATGGTGGATTGTCTCAATTTCTTCAATAATTATTTTATTATTATTTTTTAATTAGATTTAATATCGCGGTTGATGAGTTAAAGGAGCAGAATTGTCTCGATTCAACAAGATTAATTATTTATATTGTATATTTATTTCGAAATTTTTAGGATCTTTCATTAAATTAAAAGAAATAAATATCATAATAATACAATGAGATAGAGATACACATTGTGTATTTAAATATCCTTTGTGTCTTTGCACTAAATGATTATGCAATTGGATAGAGCTAAAGAGGAATAAAAGAATATATAAAGGTGTCGTCTCTA
>Ga0325402_1005360_pt1 | contig 11983 bp, 14 predicted proteins | sample PopdelMetagenome_22_FD_207212 | JGI IMG/M metagenome (GOLD analysis project Ga0325402, IMG submission 207212) | Populus deltoides microbial communities from Bellville, Georgia, United States - Xylem-PdKOR-R3 | ecosystem: Host-associated > Plants > Phyllosphere > Stem > Wood/Secondary xylem...
AGCACAAGTGTGTCTGAGAGTGCTTTTATTTCAGTTTTTAATCTTAATTTTTAAGTTTTCTTAATTTCAAACAACATTAAATTATTGTTTTTAGTGTTTTTTATAATTATAATATGTTGATGTTAAAAAAAAATGTTAAAAGATCTCATTTTAATATATCTTTGATGAACAACTAGCCGTACAACACGATCTCAGTCAGAGACTTGAACTTAATGGGTTTTGTCACCCTTCAAATACTGAAAGGAAAACCCTTTTCATGGCCGTGTCAAAACTATCATCTTCATCTTGTATCCCTTTTTGTCACCATCTTTGGCAGGGTTAATTTCTTTTGTTTCTTGCAAGAAAAAAAGCCAGTGCTCAGTTCTTGGAGATATTAGTTATGGTGTTTAAGGACTGTGTTGGCGGGTTGAAAGAGCTTAGGCCTTTAGCACACTTGTTGTTGCCACTATGTTTTCATTGGATTGCCGAGGAAATGACTGTTTCTGTTCTTGTCGATGTTGTTACTTCTGCTTTGTGTCCTGGTCAGACTACATGCTCCGAGGCTATTTACATCAGTGGTCTCCAACAAACGGTAAACATAAGAAATGCTTGCTCTGCTTATTGTTTTTTACTATTGTTTGCATGGTTTGCGAGAAAATGAAAGAAAATGGAAATAGGGTTTTTTGAATTTTGTGGTTCTTTTATGTGTTTTACGGCTTGGAGCTGATTAAGCACTAATTTTTATAATTTAAGAAGTTTTGCTAATTGGGTTTGTGGGAAATGTCAGTTTCTCAGTTTTCATTTATTGGAAAAAAAAAACAAAGGTTTGAGAGGAAGGGAATGTATTCCTCATGTATGGATACTAGGTAGTAGGCAGGATCATTCTAGAATTTTGGGATTTACCCTTTTTTTCCCAACAATCGAGTCAGATATTCATTGTTTTCTATTATTTGGTCTGCACTTCCCTTGTGAATCTTTTGAGCCAATTAGGGCATGCCTGGTTTCACATTTGACGGTGATCATGATTTTGCGTTTCAGTAATGCTAAATAGGGTAATTAGAATTCAGGTGAAGAAATTTGCAGTGTGTAGTTTTCATGTTTAACCCAGCACTCAAAACTGATTGATTACAAAACAGGATTAAAATTCTTCAAGCAAGAGATGATTCCTTCTGCTTGTAGGTGGTTGGAATTTTCAAGATGGTGGTATTACCACTCCTAGGCCAGCTTGCAGATGAATATGGGCGCAAACCGCTTCTCCTCATTACTGTATCAACATCCATATTCCCTTTTGGTATGTTCCAGATGAGCATTTCTGATCAGAAACTAGGATTTATGGAAGGCTTGTACATTCTACTTAGAATACTGAATTCATTGTTATGGATATATGCAGCGAAGCAAAACACAGTCTAACTTATTTGAAGGTTCACACGTACACACTGCAACAGAGATTATTCTGCTGATTTTTTAATTTTATTTTCTATTTTCCTTCTCTATTGTTTCAGCTGTGCTTGCCTGGAACCAATCGAGGGGATCTGTTTATGTGTACTATGTGCTTCGGACAATTTCATTTATTATAAGTCAAGGAAGTATTTTCTGCATTGCTGTTGCTTATGCGGTAAGAGTTTTCAACCAAAAAAATAATAAAAGAATCGTGTCATGGTTAAGGATATTGGGGCATCACAGTTTCACCCTTTGACAGGCAGATATTATCGAAGAAGGAAACAGAGCTGCAGCATTTAGTTGGATCACTGGTTTCTTTTCTGCTTCTCATGTCTTAGGCAATCTTCTGGCACGTTTTCTTCCTGAGCAGTATATTTTTGTGGTAAGTAGGTTCTGTGAGATTTTCAAACTAGCTAGCAGCATGGTTTTTTCATGCTCATCTGTTGATTTTATTTATTTATTTATTTATTTTGTACTCTAGAAATCATCTGCAATCATCATTTGATAAAATTAAGCCTTTTGTTTCAGGTTTCAATTGCTTTCTTGATCTTTAGTCCAGTTTATATGCATTTTCTTCTAGCTGAGACGGTTGAACAGGTTCCTAAGAGGGATCGAGATTCAACCTTCTTGACTAAGATAATAAATGTTGCCCACAAAAGATATGAATCAATGAGAGATGCTGCAGCTGTAGTGTTTGAGAGGTACTTGCTCCTCTTCAAATACATTAATTTATTTTGTCCTGCTGCATTATTTTTGTTTTTTGAGCAAAGCAACATTCTTTTGCCTTTCATTTTTTCAGCCCTACACTTAGAGGCATTTCGTTTGTTTCCTTCTTCTATGAGCTGGGAATGTCCGGCATCAGCTCAGTTTTACTCGTAAGTTCCCTTTATGTCTACCCTTATTTAAATCTTGATTATCAGAGAAATTAAACCCTTGGAAAACAAGGACTGGCCTTAATTGTAATGTTCTTTGGTGGCGCATATCTACTCTGTTCTCTTTCTATTTAGATCCCCTGATTGCTTGTAACCTACCTATGCAGTTCTATCTGAAGGCAGTGTTTGGTTTTAACAAGAATCAATATTCGGAAATCCTGTCGATGGTAGGAATCGGTGCAATCTTTTCTCAGGTATGACATGGAGATAATCTTTCAGTTGTTTCATTTACTAACCTAAGGGATTACTGTGCTTAAATAAATAAAAATTGCTGGGCTCTTTCTTTGGAAACATGTAAATCAAACGCTTTATATGTGGTCCCTTTATTCATTGTTCTCAGCTCATCATAGGATCTCATGGACTTTCAATGAACTTGAGAGATTCTGTTGCCTAACATATGTTTGTTTTGTGTCTGGTGTCTAGATTTTGGTGCTTCCTCTTCTCAATCCATTGGTCGGAGAGGGAGGGATATTATCTCTAGCCTTACTTGCATCAATAGCTTATGTAAGTTGCCACTCCCAACCATCTCAGCAACCAATGCACATGTTGAGAAATAGAAAGAATTCTAACGGGTGCTTTTTCTCTGAACAGGGTTTGCTCTATGGCCTGGCGTGGGCATCTTGGGTATGTACATTTCGCCTAATTCCTAAGAGTTAGTTTTCCCATGACACGTTTGAAAAAATAAAAAAATTTCTATCCTGAACCAACACTTCGCCACCTGAGTGCCTCATTTGGTGTGGGCAACCGCTTTATTTAAACGAGCATACAAAGTTCTTTATACATTTTTTATTGCCCAATGCAGGTGCCATACTTGAGTGCCTCATTTGGAGCCATTTATATCCTCGTGAAGCCCGCTGTAAGTGCTATGATCCTCACTCTCTTTTCTTCTGAACATCAGAGAAGAAGGGTCATCACTGACTACTTTAATTCTGTCGTTGTTTATGTTCTGAATTGCTTGACGTGCAGACTTATGCTATTATTTCCAAAGGTTCAAGCTCAATGAATCAGGTTTGCAAAACTAGCGCAGTCTGGCATGAACATTTAGTATTTTCTGCCTTTATTCCATTCCTACGAGCAAATTTGTCAACTTTTGATGCTGGCAGAAGCAGCTTTGCAGTGCGTCCTTTCTTAATTTTAGGCTTAAGCTAGAGTTTGCATTACGAGTCTCTGAAGTGCTTTTAAACGTCTGCATATTTGTGAATGACTATATTCATTGCTTACATGTTCTAGTACACTGGTTTATTGCAGGGAAAAACACAGGGATTTGTTGCTGGTGTCCAGTCAATAGCAAGTTTCTTATCCCCTTTCGCAATGAGTCCATTGACTTGTGAGTCTCTGATGTCAACTTTCTTTCTTTGGTTATTACAACAAGCATTCCATCTTGCTTGCTCATTGATGAATTTTGTTTCAGCATGGTTCCTATCTAGCAGTGCCCCTTTCGACTGTAAAGGTTTCAGCATTATAGTTGCTTCAGTAAGCATGGTAAGGCCCTGCACAACCTCACCCTCCATCGCCCTTTCTCCTTTCTCCCAGCTAACCACCTACTATTCTGTTTTCTCAGATGATTGCTTTATGCTTTGCTTGCCTACTTAAGCCGGCCGAAAAGTTGAGCCATGACCCGGAAGACGAAATCGAAGCTCCACTCCTACGTGAAAGTTAACCGACTGCCAAACTATTATTCTTCACAGCCAGATCATGTACATGTCCAAGCATTTCTTGCATATATAATAAACTAATTGTCAATGAAATTAAAAACTTCCCCGGCAAAAATTTCTTCTCTTATCCCTGTAACAACATCTCAAATCTGCGTACGGCATACCTCTGCACTCCAGTTAAATGGAGACGTACCCAAAGGCCTAACTGTCCATTGACATGACTAGGAACAGAAAGTTTTGGACATCCCTTTTTAAAATTTTAGTTTCAAATGTCAGGACATCCTTAGACTAGATTTCAAGCACTACTCAGTTTTTCTCAAATCCTAAGAGTTTCATAAAAGTTCTATTTAAAAATTATTTTTAATATCACTTTATTAAAATGATTAGAAAACATTAAAAAATATTAATTTAAAATAAAAAAATTAAAAAAACTTTTAAAATTTTTTAAAATGAAAAATAAAAAAGAAATTAAACTTAAGATTATAGCATTGGTTAGGTTCAATAGTAAAGTTTTGAACTCCATGACTATGCTTTCTAGGAACAATTTATTACTGTTCTAATAGCATAGTTATCATTATCATGATAGATTATGGTTTTACCTGATAAATTTATAATGATATTATTTTGTTTTTTTAAATTAAATGATATTATTTTAGATAGAAAAAAAACTAAAAAAAACTACAACGATACAAATAAAATGATATCATTTTATTTGTCAAAATAAAATAATATATATATATATATATATATATATAAAAACTAAAATGCATCGCGGTGTTATTTATATTAAAAAAAACCCCATCAAACCAATTTTCAAACTAGCTTATAATGAAATCTGGCTTGAATTATGCTCTTGATAGGTACATTACCAGTCAGGTTTAATAGCCATTACTAAAACAAATGACCCATTCGAAGAGAAACCACTAGTCACTTTGCAAATCAACTTCTCTCAAGTCTCACCCATCAAGGCAGAAAGGCTCGTCGTTTGACATGGTCATTAACGACCATCATTCATTCGAAGCGCCTAAAAAATATCAAAGGCAGATAGATTCTGCTATTGCTATCACAACATTGAACAGCAAACAACAATAGCCTGAGCTTGGTCTGGTCTGTAATGAAACCTTAGAGACAGCCATGGAAACACTCTCTCCTTCATTATCCATCTCTAGTCTCACCTCCATATCCAAGAAACTCCCGGTTAAAGCTTCAAGTTTCAAACTTTACAGCCCAATAAAGAACAAGAACCACATAAAAACCCATTCTTTTATCTTCTTCTTCATTCATTTCTTGCATTTCTTTATCAACAAAAGCCACAACAACATCAACATGTACTCCAACTTCAACTAAAACTAACAAACACTGGATGATTCTAATGGAAAGTCCCCCAAAGGGTGTCAATTCAAAGCCATAAATCATTGATTACTACGTCAAGACTCTAGAGAGAGTAATAGGCAGGTCGGTTGGGGGGGGGGGGGTTTGTTTGCGTTTTTAACGATGACCCATTTTGGTATCTGTTGTTTTTTTGGCCTCAAGTTTGTTGCTTTATTGGTTTTGAACAGTGAGAAGGATGCTCAAATGTGAATGTATGATTCTTCTTGTGACACTCGTTTTGGGTTTTGTTGCGATATTGATGAAGATGCTTCCCTTGAACTTGCCAGTAAGTTTCTTTCTCTTTTGGCGCCAATGTATTGAGAATTATGATACTAACGCAAAAATTGTGGATTTTGAGATGTTTCCTGATTGTTATGGATGTGTCTGTTGTGGGGCTGCCTGGGATTATATCAGTTAGGCCTGACCCGGATTATAATTCCGCGGAAAAAGATTATAGTTTAGGTTTCAGGTTGAGTACATTATCAAATCCACAAATTGGAAGCAATTTGTTGTTTCCTGCAGGGAATACAAAACATTGGCTGGTTAAAATTGATAAGCCAGCAGTTGGAGTTGTTACAAAGGCACAAATGGTTGATTATCATGCTCAAATACTAACCAAGGTCATGGGAAAGTAGGTGTTAATGTTTGAGAAAGAATGCAATCTACTTGCTGTTATATACCATGAAAGTGAAAATTTGATTACTTTTGCAGCGAGAAGGATGCTCAATTGTGTATATATCATGTTTCATGGCAATCGAATTTTGGGTTCTGTTGTGAACTTGACGAGGAATGTGTACAGGAGCTAGCTGGTTAGTTTGTTCCCTTTGAATTGAAATTTTGTTTGGCATTTGGTGTTCTGTTTAATGACATACCCTTCTGTGTTTTTAGGTGTCCCTGCTGTTTTATCTGTTCAGCCAGATAAGAAAGTTGAGTCAGAAAACAAGGATTATGGAGGTTTGTTACTTTCTTTTTAGCACTAAGATTGCTAGTGGTATATACGCAATTGTCAGTTTTATGAAACTAGCATCTGGATTTGCTGCTGGATGTTGAGTTAGGATACCGTTATTTGAGTTTTCAGAAAAGCCCATTGTCAATATTTTGAGTTTAATGTGATTGCAAATTTATTCCGTGGCAAATGGTTCTTCTGTAATGTTAACACGTAATTGTCCAGGCGATCACATAATCAATTCAGCAGATTCTTCAGAAGCAAGTCAGATAACTCCTGTAAAAACAAAGAAACTTTTTATTACTGGTATGTTGCATCTTCAAATCAAATTCTAATGACCTTATGATCTCCAGCTCCTCTTTTCTTTTGCTTCTAAAATACTTGACTGCAAGATAGCACAAGTTCTTTTTGCACGCAAAATCTCAATATTGGCCTCCTATGAAATTTGCGTGATACACATTTGTCTGATTAGCTAGCTTTGTGATTGATTCACGTGCTTGGCAATCTGTGTTCCGAGCAGGTCTGTCATTTTATACTTCTGAGAAAACCTTGCGCGCAGCATTTGAGGGCTTTGGTGAGCTTGTCGAAGGCATGCCATGCCTTCTGTAATTTGTTGACATCTATGTTGCTGTTGTGTCCGGACAGTTGAAATAATGGCATTATATTCCTTACAGTTAAAATAATAATGGACAAGATTTCTAAGAGGTCCAAGGGATATGCATTTGTAGAGTACACGACAGAGGAGGCTGCAAGTGCAGCCCTCAAGGAGATGAATGGCAAGGTAGGTGTCATACAAGTCCTTGTTTCTCTTCATTTGTATTTTAACCGTCCAAGCAGTCAGGCTGACCTTCATTCTGTCAACCCTAATTGCAGATCATCAATGGTTGGATGATTGTTGTTGATGTTGCCAAAAGCAACCCACCAAGATACAGCAGGGGTCAACCAAGACCAACAGCCTGAGAGAGAGGGAGGAGGCATCAGCCCTTCTGGTGGTGGATCATTATAATTGCCAGTCACGTGAAATTTGTGCACTGAATTCTTGGTTCACAGGAAAACTGTAGTCATTTCCTCATCCTGCCATGGTAAATTTGTTATTAAAGATCGATCAATATTCTTATCTAACATTGATTTTTGCTGCATATGTTTCCAAATTTCTTTTATGGTTCAAAGCGAAGAATCTCTGCTGTTCCATTATCTAAAGTAATAAGATATGCATCGAGTAGTTGTCGCCCTAGCACCTTTCCATAGTTTTACTGGGATATGCAAAATCCATGATCAAAAGTCATGTTTTTGTCTCCTTTAGCAGTATTTCATAGGCAAATTTCATCCTCATCTTTTTACCAACTAACTGGGGTGTTTTGTTTTTGAAGATTGTCTATGTATATATTGATTTCCAAAATAAAACAAAAAGACATAAAATCAGGGGACGAGGATAGCAAACAATGCTTATATTGTAAATATACATTTACCATTGAACATTACATGCATTGATCAGTCATTCAGTCTGGTTCACCTTGCAGCCTCTTTTCTTTTCAAAATATTGCCTAACTGATCGAGGAGAGCAAAAAGGAACACTTGTCTCTAAACATGAGCCACCAGAGATGGATAATAATTCAACTAAACTATGCATAACCTGTATTTATGGATTAATCAAAGCTCTGCTTCCACTTCATCAAAGTCATCAGCCTTCTTCTCCAAACTCCTTTGTGAATCTCTCATGCACCTCAAGATCAGCTTTACTCACTGTTGGCTTCTGCCGTGCAAGCACTTTGTCGAAATCTGCTCTTGTGATGGGTGGTGGAAGGACCTGCAAAGTCATTGATCTCAAATGCATCTTGTCATTGTTTGTCACCAAAGAGGATGCATGCAGCTAGAAGTCATAAATTAAAATGAATCTCCCGCGAATCATGCATGTTACATTATGAATCATGATAACATGTCTCTCCTCTTGTTGAACGTTATGTAAATACAACAAAAATAAAAATGATATTTCTCCTCTTGTAGAATTCTAACAGTGTTTCTCCTAGGCACAACCACAGAAGCAATAGTTGTGCTATTTTTTGGGAATATTTTCCAAATTGAACCCTCTGCAATAGTGTTTTATTCAGTCCACCATACCTTTGAAGCAAGTCCTTGTGCATCAAGTTGTTGTAGTGTAGTCTTGACAGCTCCTTGTTGTAGTTCACAAGGAACCCACATGCCATCAGAGGATTTAATGAAATATTCCGCATCCCGGGTTTTACGAACAGGTTCAAAGAGCACATCTTTAACCTATCAATGATGATGTCACGATCAAGTTTAAAAAGAGGAAACTGTTGACTATTTTCGATTTTCACACAGAAGAAAATGTAAAAAACTAATGCTTTTCAAACATTCTGCTCAAAGTGAGTCGCAAGAATCAAGATGAGATGTGGCAGAGGCTGATGTAAAACTTGACACTCACACAAACAGAAATATCTGAACCTGAAAAACCTTCCGTTTTTCGAGCCAACTTTTCAAAATCTCTTTCAGTTAAATCATGAGGAGTATCTCCAAGATGCACCTGCGCATAGACATACAAGAGGATGTTAATTTCAAGAACAACCCAAACATGTTTCAACATGACAAAAAACAGGCTACAATGATTCTGATAAGCACTACCTTAAACATGTGTTGCCTTGCCTTCAAATCTGGGAGAGGAATGTATATTCTCTTGTCAAAACGCCGCCGGATAGCCTGTATGATTATTTTGCATTAACATTTCCTAACAAGTAATTCTGATGAAAAGATAAATATTTCTGTCCATAATCAATGCGGTTTAAAATCGGATATTTTTATAACCTGATCCAGTGCATAGGGAGTATTTGTGGCTGCAAGAACAAGAACCTTCTGATCATCATTCCCTATACCCTAAAATGGGACAAGAACCTCAGTTTAAGTTTATGACAGAGCTCTTATCAGTTAACGTGGAATGAAGCTTAGGACAACGTTCTAATCTACATACAGCAAACAGTAATACCTGCATCTGTACAAGAAGTTCTGTTTTGATGCGACGAGATGCTTCACTCTCATTACATTCACCCCGTTGGCCACAAAGTGAATCTATTTCGTCAATGAAAATGATGGAAGGTGCATTATCACGAGCCATTTGGAAAAGATTTGAAACTAGCTTCTCACTTTCACCCATCCATTTGGAAACCAGGTCTGAGGAAGAAACACTGCAAAAAGCATAATCTGGGACTTTTCAACAATTTTGATCAGCAAAAGTGGGTGGAAGGCAAGAATTATACCCCGGGGTACAAGGATTTATTTATGATTTACCAGTGAAATCAAACAAAAAGGGATAGTAGTAAGAATTTTGCATCTGCTAAAGAACCAGCCTGATGCACAAGCATTTTACAAATTTCTTGGATGATGTTTATTGACAGTTGCTTGCAAAGACTACATAATTATATATCCTGATCATCAAAAAATAGAGGAAGGAGAAACTTTGACATTGTTTACGCATTCAATGTTCAGACACTCACTTGATGCAATGTGTGAGTAACACTTTAAGAAACTTTCATCTGCTAGTAATATGACCAGTTGTAATATCTTGGTTTATATATTACCTGAAGAAAGTTGAGTCAGCTTCTGTTGCAACAGCCTTTGCCAAGTATGACTTCCCTGTGCCAGGTGGACCATATAACAAAAATGCCCTCCATGGTTTTCTCTTTCCTGGATGAGTAACAGACAATCAACATCCACAGATCAAATATCATCTAACATTGAATCTGTAATTATTTTTAATATATCGTTTCCAGATTTGAGAAAGTTTATAACAAGGTGGGTCAGATGATATACCAAAGTCAAAATACTTGAGTTTAATGATCAGCTTAACCCAAAGAAATATGGATCTGACAAGAAACCAGACCCAATCGTTAGCTAAACCCAAGGTAACATGAGTCTGGCAAGATATTAGATCCAAATATTTTGAGGTTCAACCATCAGCTAAACCCAACATATCATGAGCCTGATGAGATGCTAGACCCAACATACTTAGGTTCAGCTGATAGCTAAACTCAAGATAATATGAGCCTGACGAGATGCTAAACACAACATACTTGAGTTCGGTTATTAATTGAACCTAAGGTAATATGAGTTTAGTGAAATGTCATACTCAATACACTTGGATTCGACCGTCAGCTAAATCCAAGGCAATATGCTAAGTCTTGGATGAATATCTAAGCTGAAAGTATAACGTGTTGGATGACTCGTCGTGCCTTTTAATCTAGCTTAGGTTATATCTCATGTTTGGAGTATCAAAGACTAAAAAATTATATTTTTAGAATAATTATATGAATTATTCACATAAAAGGTAATGATCTCCCTACACTTATAGATGTATAATAGATCTTTTAAGAAATCTACCATACTTACTATTTTATTACTAACATGTAAGTGATATTTGTTTCTCATTAATGCCACCGAAAATAAAGAATTTGTTTAGTTATTCTCTTCTCTAAAAATGACAAGGTTCAGGAGTATAAATACCATCTGAGTATAAATACCACCTGAACCATCCAGGTAAAAGTTCAGAATATTTTTATTTCTTAAGAGCTTGCATATATTTCAGAGTATTAAACATTCTAAAATACAAAAAAAAAACATTACTTTTTCTTAGAATTTAAAGTTTTTTTAAGTTATTTCTTTTCTTTCTTATAAAATCACCAACTTTATTATTAAATGGTCTTTAAATTCCTCATTGAAGACTATAAAATAGATAATTAGAGCTTTATCATTAATTTTGTGTTTCCCGAGCTAAGAAGAAGAAAACTATTACCTGAATATTTTAATTAACTAATACACATAAACTAAATAACCTATTACAGAAATGTTTCCGGGTTTTTAAGACATCATCAGAATCTTAACCCGAAAAATATGTTATCACATCGGATGCAAAACACACAATTGCGAGCTTTACGTCCAAGAAACTAACCAGTGAAAAACTGTGGGAACTTAACAGGCAATATAACAGCTTCCTGCAATGCCAGTTTGGCATTCTCAAGACCTGCCACATCACTCCACTTCACATTTGGCTTCTCCCTGATGATAACAGAATCAAGCCCTTCCTTAAGCTTCGCTAGCTCTGGATCCTCCTTGCCCTTCCTACCTCCATCCTTTGGTTTTGGACTAGTCTTGGGCCGTGCAGCAACCGATGCATCGCCATTTGACGCTGGCATACTCCTACCATTATCAAGAACAGATCGGATCTCCTCCGCCCTTCTTAGATACCCCATACATTTTTGCCTAATTGTTTTCTCAATCTGTGGATTCTTCTCATACTTCAGTTGTGCTTGAAAATACTCCAATGCATTCATATAAAGCTGGAAAGCTTTCCTAAAGTTTCCAGCATCATCCTCCTTGACTGCCTGTTTCGCGTACTCTATACCATGCTCCATAAAATTGCAATACATTTTGCCCTGAAAACTAAAAACACCAAATATAATATAATCCTCAACACTTAAAAACAATCACTCCCCTAAAACAATGATGCTTAAAACAAGACTTCAAACTCAATAGCTCCTATAATCCAGCAGAGCACAAAGCCCCAGTACTTGATCACATGAAAGGTGAAGATAACATCTTTATATACCGGCAAAACATAAAACACTCCTCTAATTCATCATAACCTAAGATCC
>Ga0325402_1005361_pt1 | contig 11983 bp, 3 predicted proteins | sample PopdelMetagenome_22_FD_207212 | JGI IMG/M metagenome (GOLD analysis project Ga0325402, IMG submission 207212) | Populus deltoides microbial communities from Bellville, Georgia, United States - Xylem-PdKOR-R3 | ecosystem: Host-associated > Plants > Phyllosphere > Stem > Wood/Secondary xylem...
AAAAAAAAACAATTTTCTCTCACTTTTATCTCTTCTCCTTATTGATATATACATCTTATTGAATAAGTATCGAGAGTTACATCTTAATCACAATAAAATATTTTGATAAATTAAATAAAAAATTGGTTGATAAAAATACCAAATTTACAAAATACCGCCACTAACTTAAAATAGAATTTTAATTCTAATTCCAAAAGATATTGGAGATTATAATATTCCAATTTAAAAATTATTTTCTTTTTGATGATATTTGAGAAAGTTTTATTTAAAAAAAAATTACAAAATATGATTTCATTACCAACAAAAAATTATGTCCGTAATTTATGTCTTTGAGTAATCCTTTTGCGTATGTTGCAGCTAACAATAATATAAACATTACTATCTTTCAAAATTGATATGATTAAATTAAACTAAAATGAATTTAAAGGGAACATGAAATGATTGATAAAAATATTAAATTACAAATAATTTAAAAAGCTATTTGAAAATTGAAATTAGAAATTACTAATTTTATCCTTGCATTAAATTTTATTCATAAAATTGGATTAGGATTTCTTAAGAGGTTAATTGTAGTCCACTGAGATTTTAATAGGATTCTTAACTTAGTGTGTTAATTAATAATTATAAATAAAATTTCAAGAATAAAATGATATTTTAGTACATTAGTTGATTAGAAAATGTAGGGATGGTGTTTTGATTCGTGTTTGTTTAATAGAGAATTGATTTTAAAAAATAGATGTTTTTTATAAAAAAAAATTTGGTACAAATAATTTTGTTTAGGAAAGATAGTAAATGAGAATTGAGTTCATATTTATCTGGCACATCATTAATTTTAATAGTACAATTAATTTGTTTTGTAAAAAAAACTCGTATATTTGAAAAGGACTAACACACTTTCTGGTTTATTAGGATAAATTATTAATCAAGAGTATTTTTAGATATTATTTGATTATATAGCATTTTATTTTGAATTGTTTTCAAATAAGGATATGGTATTTTTTATATATATAACATTAGTAAACATTTTTTTTGTACAACCCCTTCATAATAATTTTTTTCTAAAACTGTATTCGATGACTTTCCTATGCATATCAATTTGGATTGTTGTATAATTAAATAAAAAATAGATTCTCAAAAAATTATTAAACTCAACTAAATCCATAATCTAATTCACTGATTTAGTAGGTTAACCCTAATTGACTCGAGTTAATTCAAAACGTCATCATCTCAATATATAAAAAGAAAGGGTTAAAAAGACACCATCATGAAAAAATATTTCTTAAAATCAAATTGGGTTTTATTTGAACCTGTTAGTAGGTCAGATCACACTAGATCAGCTCCCACCCAAATTATTTTAAATATTGTTAATTTTGTTTAAATTATGTGTTATTCTCGCAATTTAACATCTAAACCATACATGTCTAGGGATTTGACTAGTATACATTGAACATTGAATAAACCCTAATCAATTTAACTTTTTTTCTTAGACAATGACAATATTGATAAAACCAAACACGTTTTAGTCATTGTTTTAAATAATTTATCATATGATCTTAGAAATCATTAAAAAAAAAAAACCCTAAGATTTAGGCTAGCAAGTCATTATTCATCAAACCCTAATTTCAAGATATTAACTTAAAATGTGATTAATTGATATTTGACCATTAGATAACATTTGTTTTAGCATTTTAAAACTTGTTTAACTAAGTTTAACCCCAAAACTTTAAAAATTCCTAAATTATAGTTGATTGGTTACTGTATATTAAACCCTAATCGAATAATATATGATTGCAATTTGGTCAATTGATGTTGAACCCTACTATAACCTATGTTTAACCATTATTTAATATGATTAGGTATGTTTTAAACATTGTTAAGCTTTATGTAATTTTGCATTGTCTATCATTTTAGGATACAAAATGTTATTATTATTACTCACCATGGCAACAAGTTATACATTGAGAAAGATTGTTGTTATGATTATATTGCTTATAAGGACCTATTGTTCATATGCAAGCAAGTCTTTGGCGTAGACTTGTATGGTTTTCAAATAAATGATGATAAAGTATCAAATATTTGATGATGCATCAATGTTAAAGATGTTGAGTTTGCACGAAGGCAAAGACTAGATTCATAACTATATTGATATTGATCATGTTGTTGGTCCTCCAATAATTAGGATGCCATGGTGTTTCATAATTAAGCTCAATGGAAATAAGCAAACTGGAATAAAATACTTCAAGGATGTTGATATCAATAATAAGTCATACTTGATTTTGATGTTGATGATTTGGATCTTGATGGTGATGATGTTGTTATTAGCAATAATGTAGATATTGATAATATTAATAGGAATGTAAATAATAGCAATTTAAGTAGTGAAAGGGTTAATGTTGACACTTGAAGCATGCATGATGAGGCTGATAATGAATATACAGAATATGAGGAAGATGATGATTATATTCCTTATGATGAGGAAATATTTGAATTTGTTAATGAAACAAAAGATGAATGGATGGATAGCTTAGAAGGTTATTTATGTTTTGGTGAAAGTTTGGATGTTGGTTCAGAATTAGAGAATGAGTGGAAGATTAGCAGTGACGAGAATATTTTGTTGTTGAAGGTAGTTCAAAATCATATAGTAGTTATGAGAAAGACAAAGATGAGAGTGAAAATGTTATGAATAAGAAGAAGGAGGAGAAGGTTAATCCCGCATCTTATTTTAAATGCAAGATATTTAAAGTGAAAGTTAATGAATTAATAAAGTTCAAGGAATTCTAAAACTTTAGGAATGTCAATTGTTTTAGAGATGTTTTGAGAGAATATAAAGTGAAGCATGGGTATCATATGAAGAGATACATTAATCAGAAAAAATAATGTTAAAGTTACATGTACTAGTATTAGTTATAAGTGAAGGATTTATGCTTCTCTAGTTCTTGATGGTAAGATTTTCATGGTAAAAACTCTGAAAGATAAGCATGGTTTTATTAGACCTGCAACAATTAAAGTTGTAGGTTCAACTTTGATAGCAAAAAAGCTAGCATCAATGATAAGTGTTGATCCAAACATATTTAATGATAATTTTGGATAACAAGTTTAGGATCAAACCATACCTGATATCATTTTAAAGAATTATGGCAAAGGTGAAAAAGTTTGTGGAAGAAATTTATAAGGAGTCATTTTAGATACTTCCTAGATACATACAGTTATTAAAGTAATATAACCAAAGATTAGATAATTCATATGGTCATTCACCAATTAAGTTTCAAAAAGTATATGTGTGCTTAAAAGCTATGAAGGTAGGGTTAGTGAATGGATGTAGACTTTTCATCGGCATAAATAAATGTCATTTTAAAGGTCCATATAAAGGTGTATTGTTATTCATAATTGGGTTGGATGCCAATAATAGACTTTGTCCCATTGCATATGCTATTATGAAAGTCGAAAACGACAACACATGACAATGGTTCTTATATGCATTATATGAATCCATAAAAAATGTGGTACATTAGAGACTTTTTTTGCATTATTTCTTATAGGAAAAAATTATACTATCAACAATATTTAAATTTATTATCCAAACTGTATTTTAAATTGAACTTGTAATTTATAAAGTGGTTTATTGCATGCTAGAGTCAATAAATGAAATGTCTTAGAATGATACTTAAAAACACGTGCAAGGCATATCTATGATAATCTCAAGAACAAAGGGTTTCATGGTTTAGAGATGAAAATTGGATTTTAAGGTGCAGCGAAAGCTTATAAAAATATTCTATTCAAGTCTTATTTGAAGGATATTGGAGATATAGATAAAGCAACTCTAGGTTGGTTGAATAATATCAATGCTAAAACATGGGATATATATTTGTTTGATAATCAGGTTGAGGTGGAAAATGTAACAAATAATTTGGTTGAGTCATTAAATAGTTGTGTTGGAAAATATAAGAATATGTCAATTATTATTTTTCTAGAAAAAGAATAGGTTGAAGTTTATATCTAGGTTTCATGTGAGATATGCTTAAGTTGAAAGTTGGAAAATATATACAACATTTTATGTTAGGAAGTTACTGGATATGTATGATGAGAAGTCTAGACATCTTATGATGATTCTAGCAGGTCCAAATGAATATTAAGTTTTTTAAGGACAATCAAGATTTTATATTGATTTGGATCAAATGGAGTGTTAATATGGTGAGTTAATAAAGACATGCATTCCTTACAGATATATGGTCCTTTATGTGTATCATAAGACATTTGATATTGAAGACATGTGTGGTGGTGCATATTACACAATTAAGACTTTTAGAAAGACATACACTAAGGTGGTGCACCCATTACCAAAACCAGATCTATATCCTTAAAAAAAGATGTCATTGTTTTGTTTCCTAACCTGAAAAGAAGTGTTGGTAAGATAAGAAATAATAGATAGAAAAAAAAAAAGATCAACCTGGGAATATAAGGAAAAGGGTATGTATACTTAGGTGCAATATCTGCAAGCAAAACAATCACAATTCAAGGACATACTAAAGTGATGGTGCAACACAACTTAGAGGATTCGTTGATACCAAACCTGGAAGTGTGGTGGTTTTGTCAAGGGTTTTAAATGTGCTGACAATTCAAATAGTTTTGGCAAGGGTTTTAGCAATGGTGACAAATATTCCAATGATGGTATTATTGGTAGAGGTTGTGAGAGAGCTGACATAGGTTGTAGGAGAGTTGGAAGAGGAATTGAATTTGTTATAAACATGAACATAATGATATTTCTGTAAATATAAAGCCATTGTTTAATGACTATTTTTTCAAAAACAATGGACAACGGACATACAATAACAATTTTATTATTGTTAGCATTAGGGGCTCTTTAGTTATTAAATTGAAAATAATGACAACCTATAAATATTCCAATATTTTTTGTTGATTTTTTTTTTTGTATCAAAGTTGGAAGATGTAAAGTATTATAGAGTTATTAAAGTTTAGGATGTAAAGTGTAATTTATCAAAATACGAAAGAAAAAAAATCAATCAAACTATAGAAGACTCGATGTAATTTTCCCTTTTTATTAAAAAAAGAACATAGAACAAAAGAATTATGTTCCTTAGTATAAAAGAATTAAGAAAGGAGGAATTATATTAGCAAATCAATTTGTTTCAATGAGATTTAAATTATTACTCTTCTTACAAAAAACAATTAATTTCCATATAATTAAATAAAAAAAACTAAAGGGCTTCTCGCTCCACAAGATCAAATTTTTTAATCTGCATTTATCTCTCAACTTCCCAATTTATTCTTTAATTAGCATAAAAAACTGTTTTAACATTTACCAAAGCATATAATTCATGTTTTGATGTATTAAATGAAAGTATCAATTTTTTAGTTAACAGTTAAAATAATTTTTGAAACTAGAAAACACATTGATTTTTATATTAAAAAAGCAAGTCAATTAAGTAGTTGTAGACTAAAACATGTAAAATATCGTGCACTCTTGTTAAGGTGTTGCACAACAAAAATAAATGAGGAGACAATGAGAGGATAATTTCTAGTATGAAGGGTGATGAAATCTAACATGGTGGCTGGTGGCCAACAATCAATTGGGGAAGAGAGGTGTAGGGGCTTATGAGAGATTAGGAGATAAACTTATTTGAGGGTTTTAAATTTTTGTGACCTTTAATAAGCTTATGTGAGGGTTTTTTTTAAAAATAAATCTTGAAAGATTAGATTTTCTTTGGTGGAAGGGAGACAATGATTAGAGTTTATTTGTGAAGTTGATAAATTTAGTAACTTGTCCTTTTCCTTGAGGTTTGCTTATGATTTTTTTTCGTTCTTAATTAAAATAGGTGTAATTGTGATTGTTCATGATATTACATAAGTTATTCTACTAGATTATTTTAATTGACTAATATAGCTACATGTTCATTCATCATTGATTTTTTTTCTATTTTTCCTTCTATTAATTACTAATTGAACCATTTTACCTTAAATTTTGGTAAGCTAAGCTAGCAAATCATTCATCTTTGACATATGAAGAAAGATCTTTAAAGGTATGTTAAGTCACACTTTCTTCATTATGTTTATAATTCAATTTTTCATTACATGATTCAACATATTGCTCGAGGGTTTTTAATTTATTGCTAAACTAAAGAGTCGGATATGGTTGAAAACCATTAGAAAACGTGAAGTAAAATAAAAATAATATTCAACTATTTTTTAAAATATGCAAGTAAAATAAATTTTTTTTGTATTTTATTTTGTCACATCCCCTATTAATCAAACATGATGCAGAGATAATCACTTTGTCTTATATATCAATACCAAACATGTTTTTGTTTTTGTCTCTTGTTATGTTTTGTATCCTTCATCTAATTATCTATCCTTTTTTATCTTGAAAAGCTTGAAACACTAACCAAATATTTTTTTCATACCATAAAAACACTTCTAAACATGGTGAACAATTCAACAATAATGATCATGGAGAGTCGAGTAAAACAGAGACATGATATCATAGAAGAGTTATTCTATTATAACATAAGACTCTGGATCATAGAACATGTTCTGGCCATCATCGAAGGGACCTTTTATTCCAATGATTCAACTTCATGTTAAGCATTAATTGGTTTTGGCTTTAAGGTGTCTCTTTGGCTGATCTACCATCTTCTGTTAATCATTAACTTACCTTTTGGATCTTGTACAAAAAAATTTACATAAAGTCACCAACCATAACTACTGGAGGGACTGTTATTTTCCATGGTGTTTATATTATGGTCAGTGAAAAGTTTCAGAATTTGGAGATTCCTTCGTGGCCATAAGCCATGGTTTTGAGTTTAGTTGGCAGGTTTAAGGAAACCACAACACGACCAAACATAATAATAGCCCAATAAAGTTATAGCACCATCGTTTATTGTACCAAAAGTCTCTTGAAGGAAGCAAAACTCAATTATTGAGTTTACCTTATAAATGTTTTTATTATAATTTAAATGATTTATAAGGATAAAAATAATAACATATCAATTTTAATTTGCTATAACAATCAGTCTATGGTAACTATTTGACCTGCACTACACTATGGATCAAGTATTTCTTTTTCCTATAAAAACAAATATACATGCAAGTTTTTCCACGCGTATTTTTACATAAAAAATTATAGGTATAAATCAAAAAGCTTATGTGTATATACAATCATTAATAATAAATAAAGACAAAATTATAAATTTAAAAAACATGTATAGATTAAGATATTTGAGATTGTAACACGGGCATTTCACCCGATTGTGTTAAATGACTTTGTTTACCAAAATCAAATTTTCATTCAATTAAATGATAATATAAAAAAATGCACATGAAATTAATTGAATAAAATAAAAGGGAGAAAAAAATTATTATGTAAGGTTACACATAGTAGAAATATTATCCAAATAAAATATTTTTTTATTTATATAAAATAAAAAAAAATTATAAATCAATTAGAATAATCTCTTTAAAAATTTAATTTATACATGATAACTAAAAACATAATAATCATTTGAAAGAGACTATATAAACAAATAAAAAGAGGAGATATTAATTTAAATATATAAAAAAATAGAAAAAATAAAAAAATAATTAATTTAAAAAATAAAAAATAAAAAAAGATCATGCGTTGTTAGGCCAGCTCGCCTGGCCCATTTTGTTAGGGCTCGCGCGTTTGGGTTTTTTTTTGTTGCAGCATGTCATCTGCCCTAATGGTTTTGGAAAAAATTAAATTGCACTATGTGATGCATGCTAAGGTAAATAACACGGTATTTGATTTTGCCTAGATTACACCATTATGGTGACTGGAAAATTAGGGCTAAATATTGTTTTACCTAAAAACTCAATTTTCAACTTATTTTGTCCTAAAAGATCTATAAAACACACCAGAACCATGATAAACACACACACACACACACACACACACACACACATATATATATATGGCTTTAAAAAACATAAAAAGTTGTCCTAAAACCTAAAATCAACTCAAAACCAAAACTTTTATTGAGCTCAGATCTATTTTTTAGAAACTTGCAATGTAAAAAAAGCATCTAATATGAGCTCCCATCATCAAGTGAGACTATTTAACACAAAGATTAATCATTTTAGTGGTTTAAATTGGTGCCAACGATATTATTCTCTATTTATCGCCAGAATTCAGCGATCTCTCTCTAAGTGTGAGGACTAAATTAATTTTTTGGTGTGAATTTTGAAGTCATCATTCATTTATGGCACATTTTCTACTTTAGTTCTATTGCTTTCAATTCTATCTTTAATTAACAAATTTGATTCAATTTCCCTTGATTTTGGTTCATAAAAGAATGGAATTGCACAAAAGCAAAGTTTAAAGACCAAATTAAAAAATAAAATTGAATAGTGGATCTATAGTAAAACATGAGAAGGTAAACAACGGTGTGTTCACAGTGAAAAGGCCATCCCCTTTAGTATTTTATATGACTAGGTCTTGTGCCAGCACTTTGTTACGGGTCGAATAAAAAATCAATTATTACATAAAAAACATATGGGTTTCAGTTAATTTTTTCTGCATACGATGGAAAAATATAAAACATAAATTGAAAACTTGACCTATATGTCAAATAACAGCAATTGAACACTATATGCATTAATAAATGCAAAAAAAAGTTAGTATGACTCGTTCAATCTAGAAGGCCAAAAGACAAATTAGTTGCCCCATTCAAATGATGATCTGGCTAAAACAAAATTCGCACCATCGTTGTTTTAACCTCTGCCTAAACTTATCATGAGTATATGTGAAACAATGGACTGTCCAAGGATTAAGTCGTAAAAAATTCAGGAAGTGAAATGAAAAGATGATGACATATCGCATTGACCCATGTTAACCTATAAATTTTACGAATCATGTTAGGGTGGTGCATGCGGTCTCCTTTAAGCTTCGATGGTGGCTTTTCTTAGTGTCACCGAAATCTTCTTGTTAAGTTCTTCCTCCTAAGTCAGTACATGTCATCAATGAAGTCTAAACGTTGCTTCGACAACCATTTCTTTATTCCCCTCTTTTCCCCTCTTTTCTCGGTTTTCGTGCAACAATTGAATTTTTTGGTCCATAGTGTTGTGTGTGTGCACAAAGTTTATATTGTAGAGAAAGGCCACTGGTTTTAGTTTCTTTTGTAAAGACATAATCTAAATAGATCGGAATACCAAATTGTAGATATTCATAAAATACCTAATGAAATCTTTAGTTGTAAGAAATAATCTTTTTTTTTCTATTTTTCTTTTAGGAAAATCACCCCTAACATCTTGTAATTTGTTTCATTTTACACTTACTTGCTATATTTTGAAAAATTATAATTTACATCCTGAACTTTAGATGGTGTGTAATATTTTATATCCTTGATTTGGCATGCCTAAAAAGAGTAAAAAGAATGTCTAATTATTTATAGAATTACTATTATTTTCTATTTAATGACTAAAAACCCCATATTGCATTAAAATAACAAAAATACCACAAATTTGATTGTTGCTTACTTTTAAAAAAAAGCTAGCCGCATTTTAATTTCCTTTAAAATAACGATAATGCCACCTATTATAATATTTAACAACTGATTTATCTCCATTGCCTAACCATTAGTAATGTTCTTCCAAAAAAACATTACTAATTAGTTTAAATAATGGTTAATCATATTTAATAAAATTTTTATTACATTAATCAATCACATTTTTAAGCAAATATTACAAAATTAAGGTTATGTGAATAGTCAATTATGAGGTAAAGTTTAGGGTTTTTTTAAAGCTACCAAAAAAAGTTAATAATTAGATTTAATCATGGGTAAACATATTTAAAATAAGGGTTCAGTGCTTAATTAAACACATTTTAATATAGATTAAAAATTATGGTATAAGAAACTTTACCCCGTGACATTCAAATTAAGGATTTTTTTAGGTGTTCAAATAAACAAGACTTAAAGCTTTCCACTAGCAAAATCATGTTTGTGATATTTATTATTGTTGATTAAATAAGAATAATTGTTTTTTAGGATATTTTGAGCTTCGACATTGATGTGTTGTCATTTATAAATTTTTGTGCTTTTATTTACTTTGAGTAAAAAACAACCTATAAACAAATGAATAAATTATATTAATAACAACAAAATAAACGACCAATGATTTTCAAAGTCTTGATTAATTTTTTTCTTCAAAACATGTTTGTTGCTGGTTTTAGGATGAAACTCATGCGAGATTCGAATAACACCACACAAGAAGAGACAACCACACTAAACCATGAAATCATGTGATAACCCGCTTGCAAAAAACATTTTTTTTGTTTGATTTGGGTTTAGAAGGATAGGAAAATTTACTTTTCAAAAAGAGAATATTGTCGGTCGATGATAAAGAAGAAATTATTTATGATTGAGATCGATTTCCAATATAACATACATGAGGATACTTTAGTTATTTTGTCAGATTTAAACTTTTTTGTTGGCTTATGATGTAAATTGTAATTTTTCAAAATATAATGGGTAAGTGTAAAATGGATCAAACTACAAGATGTTAAAAGTATTTTTTTTCCTTTTTCTTTTTCTTTTGTTCTTTTTTATTTTCAATTTCAAATATCTATAGAGAAATGAAATAATGTGTTCTTTTGATATTTTTGCAAAAGCTAATCAACCCTTAGAAATAAAAAATATGTTCAAAATTAAATTTATCCTCTAAATATTTTTTAAGTGTTTCATATATACAATTACTTGTTTAATTTTTTATATTACTTTTTATGACTTTATTTTATTACATAGGATTGATACTATTCATAACATTTTTATTATTTTGTTGTCCAATTCAATATGTGCTACCAATACCAATTAAAGCACCAAAATATTTATTTGTGATAATATTTTTAGTGAATAAACAAAAAAAATGGTTCAATGGTTATCTCATAAATATTTTAAAAAACATTCAAATATGGAATGTGTATTTACATGAAAAACTACATAAATTATAAAGATCCAACTATGAAAAAAAACTTATTTTAGCATAATATTTGATTTTCTATTTTAGATGATTTTCTAAAAAAAACATATATAGATTTTCTCTGAATCTAAATACACCTAGACTGAAACATGATTTGTCTGTATAAATAAACCTCCTTCCTCAATTCTCATTATTTTGGACTATCTTTTGCTTCTATCAAATAAAATAAAATAAAAGATATTTCTATTATTATTTAGCCTTTATGTTTAGTTTTAAAGATAAATTTTATGGTACTCAAGATATAATTAGTAACATCTTATAAGTTACAACTTAATGAGCTAATATGCCACATTATCTTCTAGTTTTAATGCTGATGATCATAGAAAAGGAAAGCTTAATATGTGTAGTCAAATCTTAATTTAAAAAGAATATTCAAATAATCAAAGGAGATAAAAAATAGAAAATCATGGAATCAAAATTTATTGTGCTATTAAAAAAATGTAATTATAATCAATAAACAATCAAGATCACCCATGTAAAAAAAAAAATTCTAAAGAAAAGAGTTGCTAAAAAAAATTGAAAAAAACCTATGAATCATATTCTTAAACTTCCATATAAGTTTACAACTTGATCTTGTGTTTATAGTAATGTAGAGTTTGGTGATTGATAGAGGATGAGAAGTTTATGGGGTTTGTTAAGAGGATGAAGAGGAAGCTAGGGCTATGGGATGTATGCATGAATTCAATTCCTTTTGCTCTTGCAAGGGGTTAAAATGAATAAATTTTTTTTTTGTGTGTATACTAGACATAAGTCCAAGAATATGATTAATGGGGATTTTACAATTATGTTTTTTAAAGGTAATTTGTTTTTGTAAATTAGATTTTTTTTTTAGAGGAGTGATCTTGATTTCTTACTAATTATAATTACATTCTTTGGAAAGCATAATAAATTTCCATGATTTTCTTAATTTGTTTTTCTCTTTTGATTTTTTGAATCCTTTCCTAAATTAAAATTTGGCTGCCCATATTGCTTT
>Ga0325402_1005365_pt1 | contig 11978 bp, 3 predicted proteins | sample PopdelMetagenome_22_FD_207212 | JGI IMG/M metagenome (GOLD analysis project Ga0325402, IMG submission 207212) | Populus deltoides microbial communities from Bellville, Georgia, United States - Xylem-PdKOR-R3 | ecosystem: Host-associated > Plants > Phyllosphere > Stem > Wood/Secondary xylem...
GAAAAGGGTTTCGCGAGTGGTCTAATTGTTCCAGGCAACCTGCCCGATGATTGAAAAATATAAGGATTTTTCAGGATGGTCACATTGTAATGGGTTACCTGCCTAGTGGAAAAATACGAGGATTTTTCATGATGGTCACATTGTAATGGGTTACCTGCCTAGTGGAAAATACGAGGATTTTTCAAAAGTGGTCACATTGTAATGGCTCGAAGGCGCACTCAAAAAGAAATGAGGTGAGGGTTCAAAGGTGCACTTAAAAGGAGGTAGGGTAGGAAACACACTACCTTTGATGGTCGAGGGCTCGAAGGCGCACTCAAAAAGAAATGAGGTGAGGGCTCGAAGGCGCACTCAAAAGTAGGTAGGGTAGCACTGGAAAAGAAATGTGGTGAGGGCTCTAAGGCGCACTTAAAAGGAGGTAGGGTAGCACTCGAAAAGAAATGAGGTAAGGGCTTCAAGGTGCACTCAAAAGGAGGTGAAAGCTCAAAAGCACGCTCGAAAAGGACGTGAGGGCTAGGAAACGCACTATCTTGGATGTAAAATGAAAGGTGGGGGAAAAATACATAAATTTTTCAGATGATCTAATTCTCATGGGCGGCCTGCCCCGCAATTTCAATCTTGTCCATTTCAAGGTGGCCTTCCATTTGATGGATCTCGACAGAAATGTCTCTTGTGAAATTTGCAAAACTCATTACCCAATGTCTCAAAGTTTAGATGATATGCATGCATCCTTACCTGTTTTGAAATATAGGTCCCCATTTCTTCTTAATCTTCTCGTTGCTTGGTTGGTGAGATCTTGCTGTCTGATCTGAGTCATCTTTGTCGCTTGACTTCTAGCCCACTCAAGTTAACTTTTGTAGGTCCTTTCCAGAATATTTTTAATTTTACATAGCTCACCCTTCATGGTGCCCATGGTGACCCATTTTCTTGTTGAAAATTCTTTGTCTTTGTTGATCAATTTGAGATGATCATTCATTAATTCCTTGTCTCACTTCAACCACATTCAGTGTCACTTGTTGAAAAGATCAAGATGCATTTTGTAAACAAGAATGCCCCTTTTGTCTCATTGTAGGAAATTACCATCTCTTTTTCTAGAATTTTTTCTTCTAAACACAATGTTGCCCCCTTATATTGATCATTGCCCCCAAGCATGCTCTATCAGCGACTTAAAAAAATAATGGTTTTAAGAGACCAATCTCTAATTTCTCTTCTTTTCATTTTAGTGAAGGAATATGGGTCGAGAATAAAGCTTGAAATCTTAATCTTGCATTTTAAAAACAAAAATTGTTTCGATGTGAGTCTAAAACAATTTGCTTTTGAAATCTTGCAACTCCTTGGTTATTTTTTTTCTTAGAAAAGATTATTTGCTCTTGTGTTTGGCAATGAGGTCTTCGGTGAAAATACATCATGAGGTGACCTTTCGTTTTTATAGGTTTTCAAAGTGAAGGGCTCGAGAAAAAGCTCAATGTTTTATTTGAGAAAAACTTGTCTCTTCATTTTTATCAGCATGAATAATAATGAGTATTTTGTTCCTGATGTCATAAATCTTATGAAAAGGTATTCTTTGCATTTTAAGAGCATTGTTTATTATTCCAGGTTGCTTGCTTTCTTGATTAGAAAGGATTTCTACGGGCACGTAATGTAAGTTGTGTTTTTTGGTTATGAAAGAAAAGGATTCATAAGGCTCAAAGAGTGTTTCAGGGTTTCAAAGACTAAGAATCACTATTAGTAGTTCGACTCTTGAAGTTGTTCATCTTTTCTTTTGCCGCTCTTCTTTGGTTTTGCCCCCCTTTTTTTTTCTTTTTTTTTCTTTTCATTGCTTTGCTAGAGCATACTCACTTTATTTTGGTTATCATTTTTTCTTGTGATTTGGGCATGCCCCCTAGCATTTGAATCTCTTGGGCTCTTTTACCTTTTGGTTTTTTCACGGCTTTATCATCTTTCTTGATTGTTGAAATTTCACTTGCCTCTAGTGTGGGGTGTGATCCTAGTCGGGATTTTTCATGAAAGAAAATTTATTCAGGTTCAAAAAAGGATCACAAGGGATGTATTTATTTCAGAACGTGAAAGGAATAACAAAGATGGCCTTTCCTCATTTCAAGCGCAAGCAACTATGATCAATAAACTTTGACCTCGTCAAGTTTGATGGTTTGATCTTTACAAAGAGATGCATTTCATGAGCCATGAGCAACGAGTTCACTACATACCATTATTCATACATTTAAAAACACATGTTTCAAGAATCACGGGTAAGGGTGTTTATTCATTTCTTCTTTTTTTATATGTATCCATATTCTTTGGTTTATAATTTAGTCACCTCAATGATGGAGTTGTTTGATTCACTTGTCATTCTACAAGCAGAATGTAAAAAATATAGTTTTTGAATAAACATCAAATTATTTTTGAAATCAAAATGCAAGATCAATTTTTCAAAACTCCAATAGAGAAACTGATTTTAGTAAAAGAGATGAATTGCGTCTATGAGATCGCGCAAGGCTTCAAAGATGTATTTGTGAGTCTTTATAAGAAAACTCTCTTAGAAAAATGAATAATGCTTGGTCGTAAACACGATTGAATGACAAACTTTGAAACTTTGGAAAAGAAGTTCAACAACAAAGAACTTATGACAATATCTTGGGCTATGAATTCTGGCATGATAACACATAAAGGGGCTAAACATTTAGTGATCATTGATTGGAATTTCTAGAATCATTCATTCTCCTTGACAAAGGCATCTTTTCAACAGTCACTTGAAGACATATGTAGACCATTCTCTATCTACAATCAATCAACCTTTGCTTTACGACAACTAATTTGTTCAGACCATCTTCTTTTACCATCTTGCCCTTTTGAGATTCCTTCTCTGTCGAATCAATGGTAAACGACATTCTCGTGGGGTATACTGGTTGAAAATGCATGGCTTGTTGAAAATCAGATGACAGCCCATTTGCCTTCAGATTTTGTGGATTGAGGGGGATTTACGAGCATAGATTCAGGTTAAGTTATATGTGTTGCTTTTCTAGATTTGTCTCTCAAGACCTGTTCAAGTAGACTAGTAAGCCTTGCGACTTCTTCTCTAAGATTGTGCACCTCTTTTGGGTGTTGGGCTTCCAACTAGGCTCTTTCTTCATTTTCCATTTGTTTTTTTTCGAACGAGTGTTATAGGTGGGTTTCAATGGGGAACCTATATTTCAACCTGCTAAATGTAAATCATGCAATTATGCAAAAATGTTAACTCAATTAAAAATACGTATGAAATGTGGACTCGGCCTTCACGGGATGACAACCTAATAAGAAGATCTTAATTGTTGAGTGCATCAAAGAAGTAGGTTACTATCTAGTCTCAAAGGGTCTTTCACATGCTTGGTGATCGTCCTCAAAAGGTCAATATGAGGCTTACAAGTAGTGTGAAGATAGTGGCCCTGAGTAATATCAGTTTGGCATATCAACCACTTCTAAGTAAACAATCAAACGAGAGTTGGATAGTTTCACGAGTCTTACCCAGGCTAAAGCCGTTGGGGTACCGTTACTTCCCCTCCTATCCTAGATTTCAAGGTGTGTGCTTTTAACGTGATGCATGACAATATAAACAAGGATGCATGCTAAAGCAGTAAATGCAAAAAAATAAACAAATAAACACAACATAACAAACATTATAGCAATTGACAAACAAAAGGCAAAGCTTAGTCCATTAGTCCCCAGTGGAGTCGCCATTCTGTTGCACCCGACATCGCGACGATTTATCTTTGGAAGGAACACATTTCTAGTATCCTATTCTTTAATGGATAATGGTCTTGTTTAAGGAGTCACCACCTAGTATTATGGTCACTAGGAACCCTGATTGGTCAACAGAGATTCTATGGTACGGGACTGGTTACGCAAAGGGAAAATATTATCACCCCTTAAACATCCTGCCTGAGGCAAGCTGCATTGCTAGTTTTGTCATAAATTGCTAACATTTTGTTGGTTTATGCTATGATGGTTTGCATGTAATATTCCTGACTCTAGCATGAGTGAATGTTCAACTACGGATACTTCCAACTCTAGCGTTTGTAAATATTACGCAGTTATAAAAACAAAATAAATTTAAATCAATATTTTTTATTCCTGACTCTGGCGTCAGTGAATAAACGAATAAAATAAATTTATTTGTACGCATGCACAATTTGTTTTTTATATAGCTAAATAAAACACAATGAAATAAATTTGAATCAGTATTTTTATTCCCGACTCTAGCGTCAATGAATAAAAAAAATAAATTCATATTTATATTTTATTATTTATAAATGCATAAATTTTTATTTTTATTTTTTATTTTTTTTGGGGGACTGGGCTAGACCCAGCCAGCCCGGCCAGGTCACTGGCCCAAGCCAGTGACCCGGCTGGGCCCAAACCAACAAGAGGCATGCGTGGAGTATCTCCACACGTGCATGCACAGTGCGAAGGTAATTAATTTACTTTCACATAGTGCAATGTTCCTCTTGTTGAATCGGGATGAAGAAGACGCACGATTGTTCCCCAGCAACGGTGCCGTTTCGGCAGAAATAGAGATTTTCACTTTAACCCCTACTTCTGGAAATTTAACAATTGGATCCCAAATAAAAAAAAATTAAAAAATTCTTTTAATTTTGCCATTGGATTAATTTCACCTAAATCCCTAAATTATAGCACTTTTACAAAACAGTCCTTAATTCCTGGCTTGTTCAATTTGGTCCTTAATTAACTCTTCAACTTTTAATTCTTCAATTATTGATCAATTGACTCTTAAATTTAATAATCTCGTTGTCAACTATATTTAATTTTTATTATTTGTTCAAAAATTGGGTTATGACAGTGAGGTTTGTGAAAAAGGGTTTTAAACTTCCAATGAGTTTGAAGTTAATTATTATGACAAATTAGAAAAAGGTGATTGAATTGTAATATCATAGGTCGCAAGATACGGTGATTTTATACAAATGTGATTGGTATGATATCTATAGAGAAATTAGAGTAAATCATCACCATTGTTTAATCAAAATCAATAAAAGAGGTAAATTTCACAACATCAATGATGTTTTTGTTTTTTTTTAAACAATGCCAATAAAGGTATTATACATACAATTTTTTCTTTATAAAGGATCATAATAGAGTTTATTAGTTATCTATTATGAGAACAAAACCTAGGAGTTATGTCCCAGTTTTTGAAAATGATAACAAAAAAGTAACTGGGGGATACAATCTCTTTCAAATAGATTAGTTAATTCATCCGAGTTAGAAAACCAAGTTTTCATGTCAATGAGAGTATTTATATTGATATTGATAAATTAAATGTAATATTGATTACTAGGAGATATAGAGAAGTAGATGAAGATGATGAGATTGACCTTGAATTCAATAAAAAAGATGATGTTGGACATGATAATGATGAAAATGAAGAGGAAGATTCTGATTAAAAAATATTGAATTAATTTAGATGTGATATTTTATTGTTTTAAAAAAATAAAATTGCGTATAACATTTATTGGTGCTTTATAATGCATTATATTTATATTTGTTGGAGAATTTTGTTTTATAATTTTTTGAGATGTATTCATTGTTTTAGTCATTGCACACGTGCTTTTTTTATTATGGTTATAAGTTTAATGTGAGCAATAGTTAGTTTTAAGATACTTGATTTTGTTGTTGTTGTTATTGTTGTTTAGGTGATAATTATTAGCTTAGGGATTATAACAACTAACCAACAAAAAAAAAAAAAGTCGATAGAATCATTAATAAACTGACAATTCATTCAGAATTTCTATTGTTAATTTCATCAGAATCTTCCCACCCATTCTAGAACTTTTAACAAAATTTATAGAAGGTTTAGGACTTTTCAACAACATTAGAGACAAACAATTTTGTTAACAATTAAGGTGCAAATGGAGTTGCCGGAAAAAAAATAGATAGTAAAATCTTATTTTTTGATAGAATATTTTGTTAGTATTGGAAGTTGTTTATTGAAATGCCAATATAAATAAAATTCCCGATGAGAAACTTTTTGACAAGAGGTTTCCATTGACAATTCAAATACCAATACGATTATTTCCTAAACACCAACAAAGCATTTCATTTGTGTTTTTTTAATTTTCTAGTAGTGTTTGCTTGTATATTTTCCCTTTTGTATGGTCATTTTTTTTTTCTTGAAAGAATTCCAAACTTATCAATTATGAATGAACACGGTAGATGGAGGATCTATCTAGAATTGTAATTTGTAAATTAGTTGCTTATATGAGTTTTCTAGTCTCTAGGTAGCATTTAGTTACTATCTCGAAACAAAAAAGACAAGACAAAAAAAAAACAAAAATATAAAATATGTTTGGTAGTGGTGTATAAGACAATGTGATTATGATTATGATGGATAAGATAAAATAAAACATGAAATAGTCTATTTTACCCTTAATATGTATTACTATCAAACTTATATATTTTAAAAAATAATTGGATATTATTTTCTTTACTTTAGTTTATATTAAGTATTGAAATTAATAATATTATAATAACCCTAGTTATAAAACCATGACTGACTTAATGAGTTTACCCGGAATCAGGCTGACTTGGAATTGAGCTAACCCAGGATTTGGACTGGTTTGATTTTAAAAAAATAGAAGAAAAATTGACTCGACCTTACCTAGTTAAAAACCCAGGTTGACTTGGGATAAACCATGAGTTCAAAAACCCGTTGATGTTTTTGAGAAAAAAAGGGTCAAAAAAAGTTGCTTTGATTATTTTTTAAATAAATTTGGGTTAACCATGTTGACCCTCTCGATTCGTGACCTGAACTTTGCCTCGGGTCAACTCTCAAATTGAGTTTTAAACATATGATAATAACCATTTTTATTCTTATGTTGACTCGGGTCAGCCTTAGGTGACCTTCTTGATATGTGACCCGAGCCTTCCCCCGGTCGACCTCTAAGTTGAGTTTTTAAACTATGATAATAACCAATTTTCAACCCCATCCCACTCATGACCCATGTCTTGCCCCTATTCAAACCCCAAATTGGATTTTAAAAATTTGATAATAATCATTTTTATTTTATGTGACCTGGACCTCGACTCGTGACCCGAGTCTTGAATCGTAACCCGAGCTTTGCCTCGGATCACCCCTGAGTTGGATTTTAAAACTATGATAATAAATTTTTTTACCATTACATGTCTTAGACAATTTTGGAATGAGAGTTTTATAATGATATTTTCGAAATAATAAATATTGTCGCTGAAGACATATTCTCCATGTACCTTCTATTTTGAAAGTACATAAATCCATTCCAAAATTATTTTAGAGACATATTTAATTTTATATCTCTATCCATGTCTCTTTAACAAAATATATTTTTGTCTTCATTATCTATGTTTTTTTATCCTAGAACACTAATCAAATGTCACCTATATATTTTGTTTGATTTGAAGTAACAAAACAAATATCATGTTCAAATTCTTGTCTACGTAGCTTTTGTATCTGGCAGTAGTTTGCTTTAGAAATCCAGTTTTATCCAGTGGGCTTGAAGGTCGGGTATGGTTCGAGATAAAGTCATTAATTTTCTGGTTTTGACAATCTAACCTACCCTTTCATGGTGAAAACACAGGTTGATCATCGTTACATGAAACCTACAAAAGATCCCTTCTATCTATTTAGGGTCTCTCCGATGAGTAAATTAATGTTGATTTAGAAGGAGTTCAATTATTATTTTTAGAAAAAAAGCTTTTAAGGTAGACCAATCCTTATAACCAACTTCAATACCTGCTACGGTATCGAAGTTGGTTACTATGCTATTTATTTTAGTTGCAAACAAAGTCTTCACGTTACAAACAAAACGATGAAAAATTCATGCAAATGAACATGTGACTTGACTTTGTCTCTTCCTATTGCTTGGCCTATTTTTAGTCCCCTTCTTATATAATGGATGCTTGACTAGAAGCCTTCTTGGAACATGTTGGTTTCAAATAAAAAAAAGTCTTTGATTGAGAAAGAAAGAGAGGGAGGAGAGATCCTTTCGTTGGCAAACTGTAGCAACTTGTGAATTAGTTAACTAATCCCTAATATTTTAACTTTGGCCATAGATCAACCCTCACAGTTTAAATATGTGCTCGCTTTGGCCTTTTCATCCATTTGCATTCGTATAATGGGCCGGCAACACATGACATATGATCATATTGAACACATGTTATACAGAAGGATCACATGTGACTAAGAATTGAAACTGTGAGATGCCAGAAATTAAAGTGTGTAGGTTGATCTGACCAATTTCAAAGAGTCGAGGGACCTCATAAAATGAATTTACACAGAAATTAAACAAAGCTCCCTTTTACTTGCATATGTACCAGCTGTTTGAATTTCGAACCTTTGATTTTCTACAAACTGCTTGCGTATAAGCCTAAACTAAAGAAAACTGTTTCTCGGCTTTGAAATTATATTTTCAAAGAGAGGTTAGTTCTTCAATCGGAAATTGAAGTCAAGAGTATCAAGGTTAGTTAATATTAGATTAATGAATTTAAATGTTTCATCCGAAATTACACTAGTAAAGACTTTTGACAAGATAACCCACCAACAAAGAGAAAGATTATTATATATATTCCTGTTACACACTCCAGCTTTACCAAAGATTTAGTCTCCTTTACATTTATTTCATAAAGAAAAAAAATCATATGTTGGTATACGTCTAAAACCAGTCTAGAAGACTTTAATTCGAAAGGCATAAACATGTGGGAGAAAGTGAAGCCAGAAAATGAAGCAAACCAAACCAAACCCACGTTATATAGCCTAGGGATTATCAAGGCATTAAGTGGTAAACTAGAAAAACTAATCCACAGTAACATCATTTGTGCACGTCCATATAGTTCTGTTTGTTTACGCGGCTGCGGCTGTGTTTTAATTAAAATATAGTTTGCAGCCGTTTGGTAATGAAAAAAATTAATTTACTATGCATGGGTCTCACGTGATTTTTGCGGCTGAAACATTGTAAATGAAAAGCAAGAAAATCCTGTTTTCCATTCACTGTGCATGCTAATTGCACTGTTCACTGAACAGTGCAATTAGCATGAACAGTGTACACTTCAAGTGAACAGTGCAGGAGAATTGCACTGTTTACGTGAACAGTGCAATTCTCTTGCACTGTTAAAACAGTTTGTTTTTTTTTAGTGTGTGTTAATTTTATTAATATTTTTTTAAAAAAAACTATTTTAGAGTAAATTAAATTTATTTGCACTGTGATATGAACAATATTTTTTTACCGAAAAACTAGTATAGAGTGAATTAAATTTACTCGCACTGTAATATCAATTTTATACCTGATAATATTTTATTTAATTGTATTATTAAATAGTTTAATGGAATAATAAAAAATATTTTATATAAAGTATGATTTATTTCATAATGTAATATGAGTAATTAATTCTACAATATTTAAATTTAAAACCATCAATATTAATATATATTTTTTAAAATTATTTTATAATCTCAATTTTAAAAGCATTCTTACCCAAACACATCAAACTACTTTTTTTCAACTTCATTTTCAACCACATTTTTAACCAAACACCTATTTTTTCAAACCAACCTCAATTAAAAGTATTTGTTATAAAACAACTTTTTTCAAACCACAACCACTACCGCAATACCAAACACACACATACTCTGTGTGTGTATATTCATTGGCGTATAGGTATTAGTAAATTTGAAGTAAATAAAATAGATAGTAAAATTAATTTATTAATTATTTTTAGGCACTATTTGGCTATATTACTGGTTGTGTTTTTGCTAAAAATTTGATTTTTCTGTTTAAAATAAATTTTCTTTTTGTGTTCCTGAATTATTTTGATATGCTAATATTAAAAATAAATTATCGATTTATTCTATACGATCTATTATAAATGGTTTTTTCATTGATAATCTATATCGATAATATATATTTACCAAGAGAAAAATAACCAGCAATTTTTTTTTAGTGAATATTTTATTAGTTTTTTCATCGGTATTTAAATCACCCACTGAATTATCAATAGATCTAAAATTCTCAATGAGACACTTGCCAACGACATATTTTCATCAATGATTTTTAAACTAATAGAAATACAACTTACACACCAATAAAATATTACAACGGTGTAAATTAATTTTTTAGTTATTAGAGTTGTGTTTTTTTAAAAACATAGAGTTGTTTTGTTAAAGTAAAAAAAGAAATAGATTATTTATAAATAAAAAAATAACATGTTGACTGTCAGAATTGTCTATTTTGTCTATTTGGTTTTCAAATTTAGAACAACTCTTGGCTATTAAATCTTCAACTCTTTTACTTTTTCTCCTATCAAAATCTTTTGCCAAATGATAAGAGATTGAGGAGACTTAGAAAACAATATTGCAAGCAATTGCAAGGACTTAAAGGCAAGAAATACATTATTTTAAGACAAGAGAACTGATTTTTGCCTCAATCCAAATTTTAAAAATTCATATTTTGTCAATAAACTTATAACTTTATTTTCTTCAATATGTTGATTCATATGCCTTTATATGTTTATGTAGAAACCAAATCAATACTATAGGCAAAGAATAATCCTAAAACAATTTACAAGTATTTTTTTCTGTTCGTTAATACATATGACTTGGATATATATTTATTATACAATAATGTAATGAATTTGAAAATAAATTATTTCTACAAAATAAAATTGTTAAAAAGCCAATTTCTCAATATAATATAATATATTTCATTCTACTAACCTTGCATGTATATAATTGTTAATCGTGAGTGCGTGCGTGCGTGCTTTTGATATATTTGTTTCCTACTATTTGCACACATACACACCTCTTCTACATAATTGTCTTGCTATACAACTTATGATATATTTGTTTTTTTATATATATAACATCTATGCATATGCAATTTGGTATGTAAAGTAAATACATTAAATTAAATTTCATAGATGAAACTAAATAATGGAGTTGTCATATTGTCAAAAGGAACAAATTGAAACAAAAAAAAAAGCAATTAGGCTCAACCCCAGTCCATGGTGGAGTTGCTATGTTGTCATATATTGATGAATTTTGAACTCTCTAAAATTAAAGGTAAAAATTAAAAATAATGGAGTTGCCACTTATATTTTTATGGCATTCATTTTTAAAAGAGAAGCTAGAAACTCTTCTTTAAAAAATGAGATTTCATCAAGTTTTGATGGAAATAAAATTTTTTGATGTTAATTTCTAAAAATAAAAGACTTCATTGATTTGGGAATTTTAACAAATATTTTCATAATAATCTCTAAGCATAGGAGATTTCATCAATTTAGAAATCTTAACAATAATTTTGATGTTAATCTCTAAAAATACAAGATTTCATCGATTTGAGAATTTTAATATTAATTCCTAAAAGTGGAAGATTTTGTCATTTATGGAGTTTCGATATTAATTCTTAAAAATAAAATATTTCATTAAATTAGAATTTTTCACAAAATTTTAACGTTAACCTCTAGAAATAAAAATTTCATCGATTGAGGAATTTTAACAAAGATTTTTAGATTAATCCTTAAAAATAAAAGATTTCATTAACTTGAGAAAACTTTGACAAAAATTTAATTTTAATATCAACTAATATTAACCTAAAGCACAAAAAATTAATTAAGGTAATTTTTAATCAACAAACTCTAGATAAATAATTTAAACCCTAAAATATTTCAAGCCTCTTATTATTCATTCATCCATTATTTAAGAAATCAAGAACATATCTATAGCCCATATTTTTTACATTATAATCAAGATTTTATAGCATAAGTTCTTATAACAAACCAAGCAAGGAGTTTATAACATTAAAATCAAGGCTCCAAAAACCTCTGAAGTATGGAACTTTAAGTTTCCTAAACATTTAATGGCGAGTTAAACATGACATTCCATGAATAAAAAATCTAAATAAGCATATTATATGGTATATCTCATCAATCAAATATGATTTTCATGAATTGATGAAAACCCTAAA
>Ga0325402_1005368_pt1 | contig 11976 bp, 6 predicted proteins | sample PopdelMetagenome_22_FD_207212 | JGI IMG/M metagenome (GOLD analysis project Ga0325402, IMG submission 207212) | Populus deltoides microbial communities from Bellville, Georgia, United States - Xylem-PdKOR-R3 | ecosystem: Host-associated > Plants > Phyllosphere > Stem > Wood/Secondary xylem...
ATTTATATTATTTTGTAATTAATTTTTATTAAATAAATAATAATAATAAAATTCAAACTCGTGATCATTTGATCATCAAGATTTAATGCTATATCAGAAAATTAATTTAATTAAAAAATTTAAATTGTTAAATGATATATCAAGATATAATCTAATCTATACTGTGTGTGAAATTATCCACTAATTTGCAATTCAATTCTCTTAAAACCAATATGGTAGTGGAGAACATAGGATTGAAGGTTTATTGGATTGCACCATGTGCTAAAGCATGCGTGTTTTCTATCCATTGAGCGAGGACGAGTTGTCAGTGTATAGCATATCTTGAATGCGTTGTCATGTCTAATCTAATGAACGGTTCAGTTCTTGATTCGGATGATGCAGTGAATGGACGAGCATCAATCAATCCAAGGAGGAGGGAGACATGATAAAACTAATGGAGAACAAAATGTATGTAGGGCTTACCTTCAAGTGCAGACACAGCTTTGAGCACCTTTGTCTTGCATTTCTGGCATGAAATATCAACCTTCAAGACTGTTTTCTGTACCATGATCAGTAACCCTCTATTTCTTTCTTTCTTTCTTTCTTTCTTTCCCAAGCTCAACCTCTCAAACTAGCTTTTATTGATCTTCGTATCGTTAATGACACTTTAAAATTAGTAAAAGTCCAATAAAGAAGAGAACAGTTGTAACGAATCATTGGGTTGGTCATCTTCCTAGAAAAAACTAGAGAACTTTTTGTGCCGTCTTCCAGGTGTCTTCTTCTATTTCTAGTCTTGACTCTTGACAAGCGACGACGACGTTGATTTACACAAGGTGCCATCACAATTAGCAGCCAAATACTGTTCAAGTTGCGCTGCCTGCACCCATCGATCCTTCAAAAATAAACAGTTAATTATCAAGATGGGATGATGATTTGAATGATAAAACTAAGATTTGGAGGATTTTAACCATCTGATTATTTATTGAAAGTTGAAATAATTGCAGATGCCACTATAAACAAGCAATTAACCCTTGGGTCAGTGTCTTTAATATTTCATGTTACTAGTTGACCAAGTTTGTGTATATATATTTTTGGAGGAGTTCTATTTTTTCTCATTAGCCTGAGATGATAGATAAATTTTTCAGACCCGGTTCATGTTTTTTCCTCTTCTTTTTCATGAAGAACCCTTCGTGATCATCCGAGGAGGAAGAGTTAACGATAACAGTTTATATATATATATATATAATTTGTTCCTCTTTTTTCTTTTACTCAATATATAAAGGAAAATCCCACAAAATACACAACTCTGCTCTTTGGTGATTTCCCAATGCTAAGGATTAGAATTACTAATGTTTAATTAGTGGTTTGAACTCGACATTATAATATTGAGTTTTGTTGAGAGTTGGCATTAATTTTAATTATAATTAATTAAGGTACAAGTTTTAACAATGAAAGTTTTATGAGCTTGTGAATGGTTATGACTGAGATTTTGGAAAAGTTGTAAAATTATGATTGTGACTAACCACTACTCGGTAGGGCTAAGAAGTATTCCTTATAATTACGTGTGTTAGGGTTTGGTGCATGTGCTTGGCATTTGGGTTAAGAATTTTCTAGGACTGTATTTGTTCAACTATAATAAAAATATTTATCATTTTTGTTAATTATGGTTGAACCATGTAAAATCATCCTGTTGTGTATTTTTTTTTTGTATTTACTATGATATTTTTAATATCTATTTACGCCACCTTAATAAATTATAAATATGTAAATAGGATTCTATGTCTTAAAAAAAAAAGTGATATATATATATATATATAAAAGACACACACACTTAAAAGAAGTTCTAAGTATGTTTGGTTAAAATTAACTTTTAACTTAAATAAAAAAATTGTTGCAAAATCGAGTTAAAATTTTATTTTAGTAAAAATTAAAGTTAAAATTCTAACTTATATTATATTCATTTTTAAAAAGGTTGCTTTGAGTTATTTTTACCAAATATATTTCTAACTCGACGTTTTTTCAACATATTTTTATAATATATTATTTATGAAAACCAACTTTTGAATTATGATTCAAAGTCAAAAGTTATGCAAACAAACAAACTTTTACCTCACTTAAAATGAAAATTGCCATCTGCTGCAGCCAGCAATGCATAATTTTATGGATGTATTTATTTATTTATTGTTTTTGAAGGCTGAGATAATATTTAGGCGTTGTCAGTACAAACAAAAGCAATCCTTTCTCTGTTAATCACTTCCATATATACTTGACTCGGTTCTGGGCTGACCTGCAAGTCCAGACGGGGTTTCAAAACTATGAATTGAATACCTAGGAGGAGGATCTTCACAACAACGGTTTTATGGCGAATTTTGATATCAGATGTGGATTTCAGTACAATAATGTAAATCTAATTTTATTTTTAATTAAGATGCAAGTGTGAGTCCCAATTAAGTGCTGAGTTCCAACCTTTTCTTTTCTTTTTTCCTTTTCAATTGTTTTGTTTATATGTTTTTCACATGAATTTTTCATTAAATCCTAGTTTTTTTTCACGTAAATGTGTGGTGGTGCCTGGTTTCATCGTGCGTGGTAGCAGTTAAACATGTCTTGTAAAAGACATTTCAAAGCCAAAACCTTGTCGATTTCATAATAATAATGAACTTATTTACTTATGTCCTTGGTGTTGTATTTTCACTTGGACGACAATTTTAAAAATTGTTTGTTTGTTTGTTTGTCTGCCGATGCTATTATAAGGTTTTGAACTTTGATACTTGAAGATGTGGACGGCGTTACCAAAGGACATTTGTTTATGCTTTTTGAAAAAAAAGTCAGGCAAAGCACAGATCATTTTATTTGGAGTATTCGGAAATTTTGATTATAATTATTTTTAAAAATATTTTTTATTTAAATAATATATTTTTTTATTTTAAAAAAATTATTTTTAATATTAATACATTAAATTAAATTCTAAAAACATAAAAAACACATGTCTTACAAAAGTGATTGATTGGAAAGGTGTACAGAAAATAAGACCAAGTTGTGTTTATATACCAAAAACATAATTTCTCATGCTGGGAACTTTTGTTACATTGGATGTGACGTTGGGCTCTTTTTTTAGCTTTTCGTAGAACATTTTCTCGCAAGGAAGGCAATAAAGAATGACTATGGAGGGAAGGGACGCCTTCTCTTGTACGAAAATAAATTTCAAAAGAAAAATAGTGTGATTTGAATTTTAAAAGGGTAGTGTAACAGTGTTAAATGTGGAAGATGCGCACATTTTGATAGGCTATCCAAAACAAGACCTAAAGGTGTTGGCAGCTATGCCAACAAAAGTATAAATTGGCAGCACAGATTTATGCGGCTGTAGATTCGTTAAAAGAAAAATCGGCAATGCAGATTGTTGACGAACATGGGCTGGACGCTAGAATGTCTAGGCCAGGCAGGAAAACTCGTCAAGGGTATAGGCTGACGAGAACAGGGGCTGTCGAGAAATTCAACAGCGCAAACATTAGTAGCCCGCATGCAGATGCGAATTCGGCAGCGCAGGAATTGACAGCCTGCACGCAAATGCGAATTCAACAGCGCACAACGACTTGTGCAAGTCATGGGTTTGACTTGGCACGATCTAAAACTTGGACAAAGGACTGTCCAAGGCATACAAGTAACTTAACAGCTGACGCAGCAAGAGCTGTCAGATGAGGCTGCCAGGTGGGCACGCAGAACGTGGGTTAGTGGCAATATAAAAATAATTTTGTGTTTTCAAATCATTTTTATGTACTGATATTAAAAATAAATTTTTAAAAAATATAAAAATAATTTTTTAATATATATTTTTAAAAAATACACTTTTAAAAACAACCACTACCATACTCTTAAACACTTTTAAATATATTGCTTTTATAAGTCATATTTGAGGTTGACAAATGCAAGCTCTAATTATTCATGCGTCATTTATCTCCTCCTCCTCCTCCTCCTCCTCCTCCTCCTCCCAGAAAAATCCTTATTTCATTTTATAAACTGTATTATAATTCCATTTCCATGTATGAAGGACTTGCTTCCTTAAAAATAATTTGCTCAAGAAGCCATATTAACGCAGACCACACATATCATGTCCTTGGACGTGAATCGCGTGTAACACAGTCTACGTTATGATTCTAAATTCTAGAAGGGTAAAGGGTGTAAAAAAGAAGTTAATTTCATTTGATCTTTTAACTACCTTTGATTTTATCAATTTCTTTTCAAAAAAAATATATTTTCTCGCAATTACTCATCTCAGTTGGTTAGTTTTATTTTATCTCCTTGAAAAGAAAAACAATAAAGATAACAATAATAATAACAACAATGATGATATTACATAGTAGTAATAATAATTTTTGATAATCATTCTTTGAATTAATATTTTTTTCAATTTTTTTATATGATTTTTTTTAATTTTATCATTTAATATTTTATTTATTAAAAATTTAACTTTATAACATTTTTACATTAGATGTTTCAGGTCCAATAACTCGGGTCACGAGTTTAACAAGTTAACATATTTTTTTTAAAAAAAAAGCTTTGTGAATCTCTTTATTTTTTTATTGGGTTGTTCCAGTCATATAATCTAGACCATGAATTTGATAAAATATCCTATGTTGGCTTAATTTTAATTAGCATTGTTACATATTTTATCATAATTGGTTTTTTTATGTTTTTTTAACTCTATTTCAATACATAAATATTATTTCTTCTACAAAAAAATAATTTGACCTCGAGACGAATAGCGAGCAACAAAACTAGTTGTTTGCTAGGAGGTTTCTTCCACAATTTTAAAGTTTTTTTTAATTCATGAATTTTAACCTATTACATAAAAATAAATAGTAAACTAATTTAGTGGTGTCGCACCTGACATCACGGCAGCCCACAAATAATTCTCTTAAATTATGGAAAAAGAACAGATATCTGACATCTTGTTCTTTTAAGGAAAAATATCTTGTTTAAGGAGTCGTCACCTAGTATTATGGTCACTAGGAACCCTAATTGGTCAACAGAGATTCTATGGTTCGGGACTGGTTACGTAAAAGGAAAGATATTATCACCCCTTAAACGTTCTGCCTGAGTCCCCAAGGGGCGTAGCGTGATGGCAAAGGGTTTGGGATCTGCACAGCAGGTCTCGAGTTCGAGTCAGGGCGTGCACCTCTTGTAAGAGCCTGGGACAGCCGGGGTTTTACTCCCTCACTTGGGCCCACAAAGTGCGCTTTCCGGAGGGGTGAGGTTTCTTCGAATCCAAAAAAAAAAAAAAAAGTTCTGCCTGAGGCAGACTACATTGCTGATTTTGTCTTAAATTGCTAAACATTTATTCGCTTATGCTATAATGATTTATTTATAATATTCATGACTCTGGCGCCAGTGAATATTCGATCGCGAATAATTGCAACTCTGGAGTTGGTAAAAATTCATAGCTGCCAAAAAATTAGTATATTTTTTTTTCTTTTCCCTTTTTTATTCATGATCCTGATATCAGTGAATAAATTGACAAAAATATATTTTTTCTAAGACATGCAAAATTTTTATTTCTACACTTTCTATTTTTTTATTTTTTATTTGTTTGTTTTGGGGGCTGGGCCCAGCGCACCTCACATGGGCTGGGCTGGACCCAGCCGACTCAGTTGGGTCACTGGTCTAGACCAGTGACCCGGCTGGGCCAATGAATTATAATTCACTTGCTACAGTAGCAAGTGAATTATAATTCACTGCTACTGTAGCAGTGAATTAAATTGCAAATGGGAGAGACGAGGGACGACTTACCTGGTGCAGCAAGGCGTAGCCGGAGATGATGGCGCACTGTGTTGGACGAACGACGCTGCCTGCTCTTGTTCTTCCTCTCTTCTTCCTCCTTTTCTTCCCCGGTTCGTCCTTGTATTTCTCTCCTGGAGTGCCCTGTTTCTTTTTTTTTGCTTTCTCTGTATAGTCTCTTTTGCTCTGTTTTATGTCGTGTTTCCCTTTTTTTTTTTGTTATCTGTGTCTTTATACTTTAGTTTTCCCGCAGCTCCTGAGATGATGAAGGTGCCGGCTTTCTGTGATGTTTTTGGGTGTTTTCTTTTTCTGCAGGGATGTCTGCAAAGATGAAGGCAATGGCCTTAGGCTGAGTTTTTTTTAGCTATGGTTTTCGGTTCGTGCTCCTCCAGTCTCCCCTTCTGCTAGCCTCTTTGTTTCTTGGAATTTCCTCTGTTTGCTCCCCTGTTTTCCCTGCTTTTCTTCGGTTTCTGGTTACTGGCCTCTCCCCCTCCTGGGTTTTTTACCTCTGGTGCTTTTTTGTTTTTTTTTTTCTAGAGCCCTCTCTCTGGCTTTTATAAAACCAGAGAAGGTCTTGGGTTCCTGCCTCCAGCCATGGCGGGTATCGTGGAGGCGAGTGATCGTGGGTATCGTGGCCGTGATTTGCTGCAGATTTCCTTGTTGAACCGGCTTCATCCGCGCAAGCGTAGGAGACGATGAACAATGCTTTCAAAACGGCGCCGTTGTGTTCTTGGGCATGACTGTTTTTGAATTTGGTCCCTAAACAGTTTGAAATGTATCAAGTGGGTCCCTCAATCAATAAATTTTAATTTTACCCTTGGATTAATTCCAATTAAGTCCTGAATTTATTTAATTAATTAAATTAAATTTTAATTAAGTACACAAACTTATTAATTATTCTAATTTCATTAATTAAACTAATCCAAATTTTAACTAAATTTCCAAACTTATTAATTTTTCAATTTCTAATCAATTTACTCTCAAATCTAATAATTTCATCCATGAACTTTGAATTTGTGTTGTTTTAATCTCATTCTCAAATATATTTTTAATAATTGATTTTGTATTATCTATTCAAAAATTAGGTTATGACAAGTGGTTTTCACGATGTGGTCTATTTCAATTTGATTCGGGTTAAAAATTCTAACCGATCCAGTTAGACTAAATTTTTCCTTTGCTTCATTTTCTTAATAGTTAAACATACATATGAACATATTTGTTTTGTAAATTAAAAAAAGCTGTTTTTAGAATCTGCACAAATTAAAACATTCAATCGGTTGCTTTTTAAAATATTTTTCACTCGAAAATACATCAAAATAATATTTTATTTTATTTTTTAAAAATTATTTTTAGCATCAAAATCATCTAAAAATATCAAAAAAATATTAATAATTATATAAAAAAATTAAAAAAAAATTAATTTTTTAAAAAATTGCTTTTGAAATACAAAAACAAACTTACCTATTCCACACCCTAAAAAAAAAAAACCAGAACAAATGAATATAAGCTTGCTCTCTTCCAGGTTTTCTACTCTATGCAACTTCTTTAACTCCTCCATTTGAATTAAGGAAACACCACCAAAAGATTCAAGAGAAAATACTTTTGTTAGGTTCTGTTTAAATTATAAACTAACATGAATGACCTTGAAGTCTGTTTCAAGATATTGAAGCTTTGATTTTTTAAAAACCGCTGTACCTGAAGCATCCATTACTTATGATTTCATCATGTGTCCTTTATCCCGTTCCATCATTTATTCCTTCAACTCTGGTGGGCGAGAGAGAGGAGAGAGGGTGGTGGTGTAGTGCTAAGTAAGTGCTATGGAGGAGGGTTATGGCGTGTTGTTGTAAGCAAGTATCCAAGTATGAAACTAACTCCAACTGAACCTTCTGAAGAATAGGATTTAAGCTAGTGATAAGATTTGTATATAATAAAACTCTAATTATTATGTTTGATTAAAACTCTACAACATTATCTCTACTGTATATATATATAACCTCTGATTCAATGAATAAAGGTGAGTTTTTACGTTCCATAATCAGATTTCATCTCCACATGGTTTCAGAGCAGTTGCACTAAATTGCATTGTTTTTTTTCTTCTCTTCACTCCCTTCTTCCCTTCTTCTGTTCTATCTAAATCACCATAAGTGATTCCTCAAACACAACCCTTGTTACCATTAATGTTACAGCTCAGGCTCCAGTGAAACTCAACAGTGCCAACTATCTGTCATGGCGACTTCAGTTTCAGACTCTCTTCATTGGTTATGATCTGCAAGGCTACATAGACGGCACAAAACCATGCCCATCACAATATCTTACCACCAATACAGACAACCCCACCACTCAAACCTTAAATCCAGAATATCATACCTGGATACATCAAGACCAACTGATTTTGAATGCCATCATAGGATCCATGATGGAATATCCTTGCAGCCACATATGCCACTCCATCTCGGGGTCGCATCAAACAGGTAAAAGCCAACCTCAAATCGCTAACCAAAGGCAATCTCAGCATCACAGACTTCCTACAATCAGTCAAGGCTAGAGCTGATGAACTTGCAGTCCTAGGGCCCCTATAGAAAATGAAGACCTGACAAACAAAATCCTAGAAGAACTAGGTGATGACTACAAAGAATTGGTGAGAGCAGTGCAAGCCAGAGACCATGCCATTGGCTTTGATGAACTTCATGAAAAATTATTAATGTTCGAAGCATCACTCCAGGCAGCCAGTAAAGGTGTTAATTTCTCCCCCACAGCACATCTCTCCAGTCAAAACTAAAGAAGGTATCCCTTCAACAACGTTGGCCGATATACATCCACCAACTCAGGTGGAAATTGGCGCCACTCTACCAACCAACACCACCGGTACACAGGACAAGTTTTAACCACTCACGGCACCTCCAATAGCAGTCGATCTTAGCCAAGGCCATATCTGGGTTATTGCCAAATCTGTGGCATTCAAGGACACACAGCGAAAAAATGTTCCTCATTTCGTCTTATTCCCTCCACAGCAACCAAAATTCCAGTCTTACTCTGTGGCAACCGCAGGCCAACCTTGCAGATACTAGTTCCCAGACTCAGTCTCCATGGCTTCTGGATAGTGGGGCATCCCACCACATCACGGCAAATCTCTAAAATTTAGCTCACCACTTGCCTTACACCGGCACAGATGATGTTATGATAGGGGATGGTAAAAGTCTGCGTATTACACACTTGGGTTCCTCTACTCTTCATTCATCCGCTCACTCTTTTAAACTTAACAATATATTATGTGTGCTTGATATTAAACACAATTTACTTTCTATATATCAATTTTGTGTTGATAATAATGTATCTGTTAAGTTCTTACCCTGGTGTTTTCTTGTAAAGGACTTATTGATGGGGAAAATTCTCGCAAAGGGTAAAACCAAAAAAGGTGTGTACGAATGGTCGTGCGCTGTCACCCCTCATGCCTTTTCCAGTCTCAAAACAACTCCCATAAATTGACATCTTCGATTAGGTCATCCAGCTGTTTCTGTTTTAAAAACAATTTTAAGTAAGCATAATTTGAATTCGTTTTCAGTATTCAAAGACTTTGTCTGCAATGCATGCACTGTAATAAGAGTCACAAACTACCATTTTCTGTCTCCACTTTGACTTCTCATAAACCGCTTGAAATAATATTTTCTAATGTATGGACATCACCTATTTTGTCTGTTGATGGTTTTAAGTACTATGTTATTTTTGTGGATCACTTCACTAAATATGTATGGTTTTATCCGCTACAAAAAAAAAATCTGATGTCAAAACCATCTTTATTCGCTTTAAAGCAGTAGTGGAAAATTATTTCAAGACAAAAATTGTGACTTTATATTCTGACAATGGGGGTGAATATATTGCGCTAAAAGAATTCCTTGTTATGCATGGAATATCTCATCTGACATCACCCCCACATATCCCTGAACACAATGGCTTTGCTGAACGCCGTCATCGGCATATTGTAGAAACAGGCCTCTCACTTTTAACTCATACATCTTTGCCACGTATTTTTTGGTCTTATGCTTTTGCTACCGCGACCTATCTCATCAATCGCATGCTAACTACCAAGTTACAAAATCTTTCTCCTTATGCAGTTATTTTTCAACATTCCCTAAATTATGAAAAACTTCGTAGTTTTGGATGTTTATGTTATCCTTGGCTACGCCCGTACACTGCTCATAAATTAGATCCTCATTCCAAACCATGTATTTTTCTAGGATATTCTCTATCACAAAGTGCTTATTTATGCTTTGAACCCGAGTCCTCAAAAATCATTTTGTCCAGGCATGTGTCCTTCATCAAGCATATTTTTCCATACCATGATTTACATAAACAGGAGCCACTATGTATATCCACTTCAGTTGACATATGGATTCCACAAGTTATCAACATTCCATCATCCACTTCTACACACTCTTCTGCGGCAGCACATGAAGCAAGAACTCCCCCATCGGTGATCCCTCATCCCTCACCAGGGCTGGCTAACCCATCAGAAACCCCTTCCCTCCCATCTTCCACCATTCCTATATCTGCCCCGGCCGTCCTCAACCCAACAGCAACTACACCCACACCGACAACACCTCTTCCTTGTCACCCTATGATAACCCAGTCCAAAAACAATATTCATAAACCCATTCAAAAACTCACATATACTACCAACCTTACCACTCAGCCTCAAGAACCCACCACCCTTGCCTAGGCCACAAAAGACCCATACTGGCAGTCTGCCATGAATGAAGAGTATAGTGCTCTGTTATGCAATGGAACTTGGACTTTAGTCCCATCTGTTTGTGCTTCTAACGTGGTTGGATGTAAGTGGATTTTCATGATCAAACAAAATACAGATGGAATCGTGGCTCGTTATAAAGCCAGACTTGTAGCCAAAGGTTTTCATCAGCATCCTGGACTGGACTATCATGACACATTCAGTCCAGTTGTGAAACCTACGACAGTCCGTCTGGTTTTCAGCATTGCTGTCAGCAATGGATGGACACTTCGCCAACTTGACATTAACAATGCATTTTTACAAGGCACTCTTACTGAGGATGTTTACATGGCCCAACCTCCAGGCTTTCATGATCTGGACAAACCTGAGTTTGTCTGTAAACTTAGAAAAGCAATTTATGGCCTGAAGCAGGCACCTCATGCGTGGTATCATGAACTATGCAATTTTCTGCATGCATCGGGTTTTTCTAACTCCTAGGCCAATACTTCACTTTTCATCTTCCATCAGCAATCTCACCTCATTTATCTGCTGGTTTATGTGGATAATATTATTATTACAGGGGATAATGAACATAATGTCAATCAATTCATTCAGTGTTTAGCAGCTCGGTTCTCCTTAAAAGATTTGGGCTCTCTGTAGTATTTTCTGGGCGTTGAAATTCAATCTCATCGCACTGGTGGCAAGCTTCTCTCACAACACATGTACATTATGGACCTCCTACATCGCACCAACACGGCTCATGCAAAACCCATGTCAACTCCGCTGCCTCCTGGTTGTAAACTAAGCTTAGACATGGGTGCTCCTCTGACTGATCCTACACACTATCGTGCAACTTTAAGAAGCCTTCAATATCTATCTCTAACTCGGCCTGATGTTTGTTTCACTGTAAACAAGCTCTCCCAATTGATGCACAAGCCCACATATGTCCACTGGAAACTGGTGAAACGTCTCCTTCGATATTTACTTGGCACTGTCAACCACTGTCTGCTACTTCATCATCACTCTCCATGTTCAGTTCATGCCTTTTCTGATGCAGACTGGGGGGGAAACATGGAAGATTTATCCTCCATCAGCGCCTATGTAATCTATCTTGGTCGGAATCCTATCTCCTGGTCTTCCAAGAAGCAACACACCACAGCATGCTTATCCATTGAAGCTGAATACAAAATAGTTGCAGACACAGCAGCTGAAATCAGTTGGGTGTGCTCTTTATTGTTTGAACTACATTTTCCAGTGAGTCATACTCCAGTCATCTACTGTGACAATATTGGTGCTACCCAGTTGAGCTTTAATCCCGTGTTTCACTCAAGAATGAAACATGTTGCTATTGATTTTCACTTCATTTGACAAAGGGTGTCATAACCCAATTTTTGAACAAATAATACAAAAAACTAAATATAGTTGACAATGGGGTTAAGACAGCGAAATTTGAAGTTTGGGGATGTAATTTGAGAGTTAATTGATCAATTGTGAAAGAATTA
>Ga0325402_1005370_pt1 | contig 11976 bp, 7 predicted proteins | sample PopdelMetagenome_22_FD_207212 | JGI IMG/M metagenome (GOLD analysis project Ga0325402, IMG submission 207212) | Populus deltoides microbial communities from Bellville, Georgia, United States - Xylem-PdKOR-R3 | ecosystem: Host-associated > Plants > Phyllosphere > Stem > Wood/Secondary xylem...
CTTTATGATTATTCTACTCTTAAACCCTAGAATAATTCAAGTAAAAATATTATTATTTTATTTGAAAATCAAGTAAAATCTAAATGATATTTAACAAATACCAAATTAAAAATTTAAGAAATAGACGTGGATGTAAATTTCTGATCTTGAAACGCAGGCCATATACTCGATTGTATTTAATAACTTTATTTCTTATAACTAATGTTTCATTTAATAAAACAATAATAATAAAAAAAACTCTAAGGAAAGCGATTGAAAAAAATTAAAGAATTTTTAATATAAAAATAAATTAAAAAATTCAATTAGAAAAAAAAGATAAAAAATATCAATCAAAAGAATAAGGATAAAATTTAATATAAAAATTAAATGAAACCAAATGGTAAGTGATGAAATTGAAGAAAAAATCAATCAAAAAATTGATGAAAAACAAAACAAATAATAATAAAAAAAATAAGGACTAAACTAGATATAAAAAATAAATAAAATAATGCCTCTATATTTTTGACAAGAATAAATAAGAGAAAAGAGAAAGGAGAATAGAAAAGTCTACTAGAATTCAATCGATATGCTAACATATATACATGGAAAACAACATTTACATGTGCCAAATAATTTTTTAAATTAATATTTATATTTAATAAATATTTTAAAAAAATATCATAACCACACTATCAATCATACTAACACTCTAGGCTCCGTTTATTTGTTGGAAAATAGTTTCTTTTTGGAAAGTGAATTCCGAGAAAGTGAATTATTTTATGATATTTGGTAGTGTAATGAAAAATAAGTTGGAAAACACTTTTCAATGTTTGGTTATATCATGAAAAATGAGCTGGAAAATAATTTATTAATGTTTAATTTTTCTCAAATTTATTAAAATAATGATGAACAAATCTTACAAATTAAAAAGTTGAATGAGAATAAAATTGAAAAAAAATATAATTTCATAAATTATCACAAATAAAATAAATAATAATCAAAATAATAGATATCAAATCTAAAAATAAAAAAAATAAAAGATGAAGAAATTAAAATAATAATAATTAACATTTTATAAATTATTTCAAATAAAATAAGTAACAATCAAAAGAATGATGATCAAATTCGATAGATAAAAAATTTCAATAAAAAATGATAAGAGAAAAGAAAATAACGATTATAAAAATAATTATCAAAGTTAATATAAAAATTAAATTTTAAGAGATGAAATTGAAAAATAAATATTTAAAACAAAATATATATAGCAATCAAAAATTTAAAGATCAAATTTAATATAACTAGCAAATAATATAATATTTCTAAATATTTTATAACTTCTAAAAATTATTTTTTATTTAAATTTGACAGGAAAATATTTTTTTTGAAATTAGACTAAATTTTTAAAAATCACTTTTAAAAAAATAAATATATCCTGAATCTTAAGAGTTGGGAGAAGTTAAACGAGGTTTGCTAAACTAACGCTTATGAGACGGCGTAAGATACTCGATTTTTGAAGCTTACAAAAATAACAATTCAAAAATCCAAAAAGGAAATAAAAAGAATCAGGAGGATACATAAAGAAAAGGAATTTCCGAACACCGGAACATAAACACGAACGAAAGAGCAAGAGGAAGGAGGAGAGAGTATGATATAAAGCTGAAGAATCCAATTACGATTTGACCCTCCCTTCTTCCACCATCATTCAGGCACCCCAGTCTCCACCATGTCCATCTTACCTTCTCCTTTTTTTTTTTTTTTTTCCCCAGAAAAACAAATAAAACCATCTCTCTCTCTGAACACAGTACATCATCTTCCTCGTTTTAAATTTTAATTCTTAATTGACCAGTCACCTTTTCTCTCCGCCTCCGTGTCTCCATGATTTTCTTCATCATTTAGCCACCCTCCACCTCTCTCCCTCCCTCTTGGATCTAGAAAAGGAATAAAATTCAAATCCTCCACAGATTCACTGGCACAAAAGATTTAATTCAAATTAATGGATGATTTCCCCGGTTTGTTAGCCCGCGACTTCGGGTTCAAACCCCAAGGCAAATCCGCACCCATGGCTCCACCCCGCAGCACAAACAGTAACAGTACCAATTTTAACCTTGGATCCGGTGGTCCCGTTCACACCCAATCCTCCTCCCACAAATCCGCTCCTCTTTTCGACAATCAAGCCGGCACGGACGGTCTCTTGTTCAACGACGTCTTCGGTGGTCCTCCTAAGTATTCAGAATCACGGGGCGGAGCTTCCGCTACTGCATCGTCATTTGATTTTGACTCCATTTTCAAGGAACAGAATCCCAAATCGGCATCGCTGCCGATCTTTGATAAGCCTCTTTACGATGATGATATTTTTGATGGATTGCCTGGATTGAAGAGTTCGTCTTCTGGGGGTGGTTCTGCGTCGGCCCCTAAGTTTGATGATGCGTTTGGTTCGGTCAGTTCACCCCCGAAGCAGCAGCATCGAAGGCCAGTGCGAGATAGTTCACCGTTTGATGATCTGCTGGGGAATTTAGGTAAGAAGGAGACGGAACCGAAGAGAGATAGTGGTAGAGTGGATAAGGATTCGACGGCTTTTGATGATTTACTTCCTGGTTTCGGTCGCATTAGCTCCCATACGGTTAACCGGTACTGATTTTATTATTATTTTTTGTTGTTGCTGTTTCTGTAATTTGACTTGAGTGATTTTGCTCAGTTAGCTTACCTTATGACGTTTGGTATTGTCTTTTTGAATTTGCAAATCGTTCGGTTTGCATGTAATTATCAGCTTAACTAGGTGATAGCGAACCGTGGTTTTGCATTTGAACTTTTTTTTTTTTTCAAGATGAAGTTTTTGAGTTTACAATAGATTTTGATGATTTAAGTATGCTATTGTGATTTCGATGTCATGGTATGCCGTGCCTTAATGCATTTACAATCATGACATGCTTGTGGACCATTTACAGTGTGTTGTTTAGCAGTTACTTTGTAATTGCTTCACATTTTTATTTGGCATGGTTGTCTTAAAAATAATTAGTATTCGAATTTCATTCTATGCTTTTACGGTTGATTTGATTTTAGAGAGGTTCGTTGGTATAGTGTATTAATGCTCAAGAAAGCTTAGTTGCCAACTGAAGCCATTGCTGTGTCTTTACTTTCTATATGGTTGTATTCATCAAGTTGCATCTTGGAAGCTAAATATTAGCCCAACCGGCCTAAAAGCAATGAGAATCTGGTGGTAAAGCATTTTGGTCTGGAGGAAGGGAAAACAAAAGGAAAAATTGAGGAATGGTTAGTTTTACAGTAGCTTCCATTATAATTGGACTATAACCAGTTATAAAGTGAAATATGAGACAGCATAACAAGTAAATGATGCATTTGCTATGATGCTTGAGTTTGACGGTGAACTTAGGTTCTGGGGCTGGTTTCACTCCTTCGCCTTTTCTTTCTTGGAGAGTTATCATATTTGCAAATAAAAGAAATCTATGTGTTTTTTATGCAGCGGGTAGGCTCTTGTCTTCACTTTTCTTTCATCCTATTGTTGTCATCTTTTCTTTTTCTTTGCGTATTTTACTCGAATGCCCTTGTTTACTCAAATTAGCATACTGGTTTAGCCCTTTTCCTTTTGGAATTGATTACTACTTAATAAGTTGTTTCTGAACCTATGGAGTCTAGCCATAACTTAGACTGCTTCTGGGGAAAGAACTGATATTGTTTAATCGTGAATCATGTGTAGTTAGAAAAATTTTATCCATATTTTCTGTCGATTAATATGAGATATCTGTTTCTGCTTTTTGTTTGTGTTGTAAATATCAGTGATATTTTAGTGCCATGCTATTTTTCACAGTTCAACTTCCGAGTCGGGTCTGTTCCAAAAGCAATCTTTAAATTCAGCCAGGTCAGTTCCTGGTGCGATGGAAGATCCCTTTGTAGTACTTGAGTCAACGTCAAGCCCTGCAACTTCATCATCAGGGTTGTTCACAGAACCTTTGGGAGAAATTAGTAAAACCAGTAACCCTCGAAACACTAAGGTTGATAGTTCATCTGTTGAGAGGGGAGTATTTGAAGATCTAGATCACCTCGATGATCTTGGGAAATCTGTTCCATACAAGAGATGGGAGAATAGGAGCCCTTTAAGAACAGGACCAAGCACGGGTGGTTCATATTCCTCTGCGAGTCAAGAATCAGTTGACACATATCCTGTGGAGAATGCCGGGGGCCGCTTGCAGAAGAAAACAACTGATGATTATCAGGAATCTCATGAAGCCATATTCAATATGCCTACTGCTTCAACAGATTTTCATAGATCTTTTGGTCAAAATGCCTCTCCTCCTTCATATGTGGATGTCAATGCTAATGAGATAAATTCTTCTCCCAGATCTGAAGAGGTCTCTGAATCATTAGATGATGTATGGCTTTCTGTGTCTGAAATCCCTCTTTTTACTCAACCCACAAGCGCAACACCACCTTCTAGACCCCCACCTCCAAGACCACCGCGGATATCAAAGTCGGAGATAGGTTCCTTTTCTTCTACAAACTCTAGAAAGAAGGTCAATGAGTATCCTTCTTTCCAAAATTCCACTTCATACTCTCAAAGTCCTAGCTCAGATCGTGCAGCAAGGAATTCAGTTACTTCTCAAATTGATGAACTTGAGGACTTTGTCACGGGAAGGACTCAAAACAATAATAATGAATTTGCAGATGTTCTACCTGTTGATGATGTGGATAAAACTTCCTCTGCTGCTGCTTCTGCTGCTATGAAGGAGGCCATGGATAAAGCAGAGGCTAAAATCAGGCAAATGAGGGAGAGGGAATATCTAAAGGCTGCTAGAAACAAAGAAGCTGGTCAGCTGGATAAAGATATGCTAGATACTCAGCAGAGAGAATTAAAAGAAAGAGGAGAGAGATTTGATCGTGAGAGACAACAGAGGGAAAAGGAGGAGGAAGAGAGAGAGCATAGAAGATTTGAGAAAGAGAGGGAGAGAACTCGTGAAATTGAGAGGGAAAGGGGGGAAAAAGAGAGGGAGCAAAGGAGGCTTGAAAGAGAGAGGGAGCGAGCAAGGGAGATTGAGAGAGAAAGGGACAAGGCCAGACAAGCAGTGGAAAGGGCAACTAGAGAGGCACGTGAAAGAGCAGCTACTGAAGCTCTCCTGAAAGCTGAAAGGGCTGCTGTGGAGAAAGCAGCTGCTGAAGCTCGAGAAAGGGCAGAAAGGGCTGCTGTGCAGAGAGCACAAGCTGAAGCCCGTGAAAGGGCAGCAGCAGGGGCAAAAGAAAGAGCAGAAAGGGCTGCTGCAGAAGCCCGGGAAAGGGCAAATGCTGAGGCTAGGGAGAGGGAAGCCCGGGAAAGAGCTGCTTTTGCAAGGGCTGAAGCTGATGCTCGACTCAGAGCAGAACGAGCTGCTGCGGAAAGAGCTGCTGCAGAGGCTCGAGAAAGGGCTGCTTCTGCTGCCATGGCAAATCATCAAAAGAGTGAAAATGATCTTGAATCATTCTTCAGTACTCGAGCAAACAGTGCACCAAGACCTAGGGCAAACACTTCAGTTAGGACCAAAAGCTCTCTTTCATTCACTGATTTTGTTGTGGTATCAGTGGGCTAATTTTCTGAACCTATATTACAGGATCCTTTCTCTGATAACCAGAACAATCGAGGGTCTGAAGCAGTTAGGAAGACGTCTGTTGGAGCTACATCTAGCATGAGGAAAGCATCTTCAGCAATAAATATTGTTGATGATTTAACTTCGCTTTTTGGAGGTAGTTTTGCAGCTCATGAGAATTTTTGCTCATAATACAATAATTCTCTTTAGTTGTGAATTGGCTGAACTATTTCTGCTTGGTAAAGGAGGTGCTGGATCATCTGGAGAATTCCAAGAGGTTGAAGGGGAAACTGAAGAAAGACGAAAAGCCCGACTGGAACGCCATCAGAGGACTCAGGAGCGTGCGGTATGTTTTGCATGACATGATTTTATTGGGACGATATTGAGTGTTACATCATATACTTGTTTATTATTACACTCATATTAGTTCCACAGATTTTAATTGTTGAACTTTTACGTCCAGGCAAAAGCACTGGCCGAGAAGAACCAACGTGACCTTCAAGCTCAGAGAGAACAAGCAGAGAGACATGTAAGTGGTTCAGTCTTTAGTGGACCTTTTTTTAGCATTGTCTCCACTCATGCTGTCTTTAATTCTTTGGTGAAACCTTGGGATGGGTAGCTAGGGTGATAGGGGAGTTGGGGTTTGGAGTTCAATGACTTTTTTCTTACAGATTCTTTACTGATTTTGCACATCCTATATATAGTAGCATGGAATTTTTATTTTGTCCTGAACTGGGATTTTCATAGATAGATGGTTGTGTCAAAATCTGGTCACATTTTGATTTAACCAGCTTGGGATGGCAGGAAGTAGGCTCTGGCTATCTATAGGTTATCTTTTGTATGCAAAATTACAACGAAAACCATTTGTGATGAATCCAAAATGTCTAGTGCATGCATTGATGTGGTGGTTAAAGCACAGTTCAATAGCTAAACATATCAAGATGTACATTGACCTATATAATTGAGTCAAAAGAGGCTAGAGGCGGTAGCTAACTAGTTAAGATGTGCAATTATGCTGGACTTGGGTGTCATTTGGATGTTCAGGCCTTGGACAACATTGTTAACCCCCACTTCCTCAACCTCCATGTCATCTTTAAGAGTTTGAATCCATGTATGTATGTTTGAAAAGCATGTGCATAAGTGTGATGTTTATTTTAAACTACAAAAAAGCCATTGATGGTTCTCAAATCCAGAAGTGAACCAGGCTGAATCTAGTTCTACTGTATCAGTTGGTTCGTGATTTATTTCAATAGTAAATACAAGTTTCAGCACACCAAACAAGGTTAACTGTCTTAATGGAATTTAGTCGCAACAGGTTTCATTTCTTAGAAACTTAACAAACTGTATGTTGTCGATTGAAGCCTAGTTTTATTTCTCCAGCTCCTTCCAATATCAAGAGTGTAAAAAATGTTTCAAGTTGCATCTTGTTCTTTTCTCATTGTTGTTGTTGTTGTTGTTCCAATTGTTAGATGTCTGATACTGTTTAAATTGATTTCAGAGGATTGCTGAAACATTGGATGTTGAGATAAAGCGTTGGGCTGCAGGAAAAGAGGGGAATCTCCGTGCTCTGCTGTCAACACTCCAATATGTGTGTTATTTTTATTTTTTGGTTTTCTGATACTATATTATCATATTCAGCATAACACTTACAGGGAGAATAATTTTTGTAAACGTTCAATAAGTGGGCTTTGCCATATCCATTATTGACACCTTTTGCCCTGAAAGAAGAAAGAAAAAGCACATCCTTTTATCTTGTGCATCAATATTGCACAGGTTTTTTTGCAATTGCATTTTATACATGGTAGCATTATTCTACATCTAGCTTTGCACTTGCTGATGTCTGTAGTCTTTTTTTTCCTTCTTAAAACTGATCTGAACCTTTAGGCTTTTGATGTTATAAATAACAGTCCTTGTGGATTGTTGTCTGCAATTGCAGTTTATACATAGTAGCACTATTCTACATCTAGGTTTGCATTTGCTTATGTCAGTAGTCTTTTTTTTCTTTCCTAAAACTGATTTGACTCTTTAGGCATTTGACATTATAAATACCAGTCCTTGTCGATTGTTATCTATGGAACACTCTTATTTGAGGTTAGTGTATTAGTGTTTCCTAAAAAAATTTCTAGCCTATTGAAACTGAAAATTTGAAGGAGCTTATGAACATGAAACCTTCTCATGTAAAGAACCTGAGCATGAGGATGCCTTTTCTTTTATTTCTGTCCTTTCCTTTTTTTTTTTCTGGTCTATGAAGATGACAAACATGGCTTTCCCCCCTAGTTCACCTCAATCTTTACACTTTACATACGCCACTTTCAGGTCTTGAGGTTTATTCTAGATGCACCTTTGATTTCAACTAACTCTGCAGTGATTACTCACTGCAGTTTTGCTAAGATGATGACTTTATAGATTTGTCAAAATAAGAAAACCAATTTGTTTATGTTCTTTCTTTTTTGTTAGTTTTGTGAATAAAAAAAAGAAGTAAAACCCTCATCTAGCTTTGAAGATCCTGAGATGAGCTCTGTCATAAAAGTATTATTGGTTTTGAATGTCAGAATTCTTAGCATAAATAAAACTTACTTTTAGCTGTTGCATCTTATCATTTGATCGTTACACTGTCTTTTACGAAATTTCTTCTTCAATCTACTACTTTTTTAGCTGTTGGGTAATTGCAGAATTTTTTTTTATTGTTGGTCATTCTAAAGTTAAATATTGTTTTCATCTATCCATTGCTAAAATCTCCTGTACAATGATCAGGTGCTGTGGCCTGAATGTGGATGGCAGCCTGTCTCTTTGACCGATTTGATTACTGCTGCTGCAGTTAAAAAAGTTTATAGAAAAGCAACCTTAAGCATTCATCCTGATAAAGTGCAACAAAAAGGCGCCAATCTTCAACAAAAATATGTTGCTGAGAAGGTGTTTGACTTACTTAAGGTATCCCCTCAATCTCAATCCGGCTAAGGAAAAGCCTTGCTAGTCTCCTCCTGTGCTGTGAGTATTGTTGCTTCAATCAAATTTGCTTCTGCTCTGAGTTTGAGTTTCTTTTGTTAAAATAGGAAGCGTGGAACAAGTTCAATTCTGAAGAGCTTTTCTGAATCCCAGTGGTAAATATTTTTCTCCAACTACATGGTTGGCAACTGCATGGTTCATCGGCAGTGAAAATGCTCAACTCCTATGGCAGATGTGTTTTTTTTTCATACATATATCTGATGCAGTTGTCGCTTTGATGGATGCTGCTGCATTACATCAGCTGATGAAAGTGGGGCTTAGGAGATTTCTTTTTTAATTGTTGAGAAGCCCGAGGGTGAGTATCTTCCCTTGATTCAGGTTGCTGTAAATAGATTATGTTCCTCTAGCATGTGGCTCCTGGAAGTCGGAATGCTCCTTAATGTAGATTTATCATTCGACACATTAGTCGAAGTCACCTAAGCCCATTTTGCATGGGATGAACGTGGTCGTTTTGTGTTAATTCTTTTTTATACTCATTTTTTTTTTGTTGGTGGCTACCATTTTAGTTGTCGAGCGTGATATGCTGAGTGATTCCAAATAAGTTGTTGAAATCAAACGATACTGGCTTTGTATGATTGTTGAGCTAATAACTCTGAGCGGTATGCATCTTTTTTCCTGTCCGGTCTTGCTATTATTTCTTTTGTTTATAACTGGAAGCTTCAAAGATCAACCTAAACTCCTGTTTGTGACTGAAAGCTTTGATTGTCTTTGTGGTTCCTTTTTGTGCGTTGGTGGCTTACGAACAGGCGGGCAAATCATATATGCCCGTTTTGGACATATTAACAGATAACAAGACAATCAAGGTGGAACTGGCCCTCCTCCCGCGAAGGCAAAGGCGAAGGCAAAGGCAATCCTACAAGCAAAGTAAGAAGTGGTGACTTTACCAGGAATATCAGCTGCTCTACTATTATTTAGACGCTCTCTTCGCTAATAGAATCTCAGTCTTCATGGAAATATGAGTAAAGTAAGAAGTCACAACGTTCAAAAAGAAGAAAAAGAGAAGAGAGAGGCTAATTTAGAATCTAGGCAGGAAAAGAGTTGAGAAATATATCAGTAATATAACTGGATCGGTGGCAGGGCCAGAAATTTTTCCTGGTTCTGCATGGAGCTAGAGTAAACATTTAAGCTAAAAAAAAATAAAAATACAAAGAAGCTGCTACAGCGCACTACCCCAGAAATTAGAATCAGAAGAAAGTGGTGGCGATGGCGCCTTCTAGGTGGCTCTAGATGAGTTGGGTTGGGCTTCTCACCATAAAACCCCAGTGATCACAGCGTTTTGTTGACCCTTCCCGTAAACATCATAATTTTTTCCAAAACACAAAAACAAGAAAGTCAACATTAAAGCATCTTTTCCTTCATTGCAAATTATCTTCTAATTTGATGCATAATACCATTTACGGAAATAGTTAGATCCTCCATTATGAAAGTAAGGGAGAGAAAAAAAAAAAGAAAACGAGGGAAAACGCTTTTGCAAGTTCGGTAATTGTTTTTTCAAATGTCATGATAACACATGTATTTTAATATAATATTATAATCATTTTCACATATTTAAATATGATAATGATAACATATAGTGAAATGCTTATAACATTTACTGTAGCACATTTTTTTTCATCAACTTTTTTGTTTTCCAATTGAATCCTTTAACACTTAAATTAAGGTTTAATTTGTTAAGTTTGGGGCAAATTAAAACATAGGGGATCGAAGTGTAAAACACAGAAAAATTTCATTACTAATCTAAATTTTGATTCAAAAATTCACTTTTATCCTCCTACTTTATCTTCTCAACCTTAAAAGTCCTTATAATTTTCAAAAATTCAGTTTCGATCAATAAATGTAATTTTTTTTTATTTTTCAGTTCCTGAATTTGAGAAAGGAAAAAGAAAGTCATTGGTTTCCATCGATTCCAGGCATTAAATGATTGATTTTAATGTCAACAAGTTTAATTTGACGAGAAGAGTTTGATGATGGTTATTTTGAACCTCAATATCGTCTAAAAAAATTAAATCGAAGTTGAGAAAGAGAAATTTTATCCAGTTTGCTTTTGCGCTCCTAAACATTTTTTGGGTTTTCTAGCTTGATAAATTATTTTTTTTTAATGTTATAAGGGTGTTATTTGGGTGTTCTCAAGCACAAATGGGTCGAAAAATGTTTTTGACCTAAAAAACCAACTCATGATTTTCTAGCCACCAATAAAGACCGAAATTTGAGTAAGAGTAGACAACACATCATTTTCCATAGCAGAAGACATGTTTGTCTTTCCAATAATAATAATAAAAAAAAAGGGATGGCATGTTATCTACCCCTTAAAAAAATAAAAAAAAAATAAAAGGGCTTTTTTATTTTTTATTATTATTATTGGAAAGACAAACATGTCTTCTGCTATGAGAACACTTTTGGGCAAGCTTAGGCTGGAGGCCTACACTTTTGGGCTTTTTTTGTAAAGCCTGGGCTAACGCGCTTGACTCTTTTTTTTTCTTTATTTTTTTTTCATTTCAGTTACATCTTTTAAACTTTTTTTTCCCCAAAAAATAACAGTTGCAATAGAAATAGGATTAGCAGGGGAAGTAGAGGAAGCACCCAATTTGGCATTAGAAAGGGAAAAATCATTGAGGAAAAGAATTGTGGGATAATGGCAATTAGCAATAAGGTTTTTAAATTAATAAAAAGATAATTTTTCATCGATTTTGCTTCTAAATTAGTATGAAAAGGGATTGAAGGGGAGATATTCAGTACACCAAGCAACATATCATTTGCCTTCTTCTATACTATTTTCTTAGCTTCTTTTCTTTTTCTCTAGTTTTGCTTCATCTTTTTTGCCTCGTTTTATATATGTTTTAGAGCTTAGGTTCTTGTCTTTTATGAAGAGATTTTGAGTTCTATTCCTTTGAGTTTATGGACCTTGTTTAGAAGTTCAGTTAAAAAATATGGTGTTGTTTGAATCCTGGGAAGCTTATTGACATCATTCTATTTGTATCAAGTGAGAAGCAATAAAGTCTTAAGAAAAAAATGATTGATTCTTGACACCACAAGTTTTTAGTTGAATCATATTCTAAGTGCTTCAACAAATAAGCACCTTACATTGTTTTAATTTAAGTATAATTTTATTGATACACGGTGAGAAACTAGAAAAGTTCAATGGATTGAACTTCTAGAGGTGATAACAAAAGATGTTATTATATTTGACCACCATGAGCTTAGATGTAAAACCTCGTTAAAAAAGAAAGAGAAATAGATCGACTAATACTAAGTGGAAAACATGAAAGAACCAATCCATATTGATTAACTGGGATTAAATAATGTGATTAGTTTCGGCTAATGGTATCCATGTTGGATAACCAAGATTAATTGATGTGATTAGCTTAAGCTAATAATATCTATATGGGATAATTGAGATTAATTGATATGATTAGCTTTG
>Ga0325402_1005373_pt1 | contig 11973 bp, 4 predicted proteins | sample PopdelMetagenome_22_FD_207212 | JGI IMG/M metagenome (GOLD analysis project Ga0325402, IMG submission 207212) | Populus deltoides microbial communities from Bellville, Georgia, United States - Xylem-PdKOR-R3 | ecosystem: Host-associated > Plants > Phyllosphere > Stem > Wood/Secondary xylem...
TGAAGAATCAAACACCAAAATTACAAGAATACATGGTCATATCTAGAACCCTTAAAACTCACTCCTACACTCTACACACTCGCTCCAAGACACTTCTTGTACCTAACAACATGATCTCTGAAAAAAATCTAGAATCTTTAATTTAGGATTGTTTTTAGTGGCTTCTAGCATTTTACTAATTTAGCGTTTCTTATAATATTAGTTGTTAGGTTGGTTTTGGTTTTGGTTTATTAAGAAAATACACTAAAGTGTGATAGTAAAAAAATAGCGATGGTGTGGTGGTTTTGAGGTACCATTACTTCCTTACCTTACCTAAAATAACGTGTTCTCTTAAAAGTGTAATGTATTGTGTGTGAAGGCACAAATCCATATCCAATATACATATGTATGACAGTTATGGAATAAAATGCATGCTAAAGTAAAATGAAAAGGTAAACAAGCATAATAAATAAGGATAAAAATTAAAGACAAAAGACAAAGCTTAGTCCTAAATTCTCCAGTGGAGTCGTCATTCTATCACACCCGACATTCCAACGACTCGTCGTCTTTCCTAAAAAAAGGAAAGAATGGTCTCTTATATTAAGATGAGGGATAAAGTCTAAGATTATATGAAAGGAGTCATCGCCTAATATTATAGTCACTAGAAAACTCTAACTAGTTTGTAGAGTTCTAAGGCAAGAGACTAGTTATGTTAAAAAGAATATATTATCATCCAAAAGCATCATACTTGAGGTAAGTTGCATTGTTGACCTTGTATTTTATTTCTAAGAGTCTATTGTGCAAATTCCACCAGTAGTCCATCTATATAGATGATAGCTATTGCAAGTAAACCCTGATGGATGCTTAGTGTAAGCCTAACCATTTTAAAGTCTAGTTCATTTTTGCAACTCCCTGTTGTTATCTTTTGATGACACTTGGTCAATTAACATGTTTAAATTGGTTTCTCATGTTCACAACCTGCGACTAATGATCTATCAAGTCATGCTGGTGAATAACCAATGGGCATATATTGGGTTCAATGAACCTAACTCAAATTCTAGAAAGGGTCAATGAATGATATCTTATTAGGGTCAATCTATCCTATAATACCTAAATTCACTCGTTATATGACTAAATGAAGGTTTTATGCTCCAATCCTATCCAAACAGTGACTACTATGAGTTCATCTATTTTGGTTAGGATCTAGTGATATGATGGTCCATTTTTGGACTAGAATCTTGATAATGACTTTTTTGGGGTTCATAAGACATTCGGTGTGTTGTTTAACATTCAACTTTTGAGTTCCATTTTTGTTTTTGGTTGCCTGTCATCAATGTTAGTACATAGTAAGTGGAAAACCTCATTCCCATTGTATTTATTAAACATGTATTTGTGAAATTTATTTAAAAACTAATATTCCTATTTGTTTTGGTGAATATTAAGTGTAGAGACCTTAAGATTCATTTTATTACCTTAAAAAAAATAAAAAGTGTTGCTCATTTTAGGGTCCAAAGCCATGGCACATGTAGAGTCTATGTACCTTGAACACTAAAAGTGAACAACAAAATATTTTTGAGAAAATCCACGGAAAAGCTACTCTCCTTTAATACTTAAGGTAATGGCCCACATGGATTTCATTTACCTAAGATACGTAGAGTGAATAACAAAAATAATTTGGATACAATTCTTAAAAATAAAGATTGGTTACATATTCTTTTTTTAAAGTGTTGAATGTCAGTCCAATAGGCCTTTTTGTTGTGGGTCGAAACTCAATAGGCTGTAAACTTGTTTCAAGGCCCAAAATGCATAAGTAAGTGATTTTGATGCCTTTTGGATTGAAAACTAAAAGTAAATAATTTGGAACTCTTTACTCATTTTAGATAGATTCAATTTTTGGATAAAAGATTAGTGTTGTAATATATGGATGATCAAGGACACACAAAAAATACAAGATGCCAACTAATTTAAAAGTCTTGATTAAATGCAGTTTATTGAAAACAAAGGAAAAAAACAATTTATAATTCATAATATTTTATAGAAAATATATAGATATTATAAAAGACCTAGTTTAGTTGGTTTGGGCTAACTCTAAAAAATAAAAAAAAATGCAAAAATATAGATATCCATACAAGCCAAGCATCATTCATAACTACTAAAAAGGTACATCACCCTAAATGAGTCCATATAGTTTGACCAACTAGGAAATACATAGCCATAACAAGGAAAACAAATAAAAGATGTACTTGGACTCATATGATAATAAACATCAATACCCCCACATTCATTAATATACACAAGATATAAATTTCTCAACTTCATCCAGTTCATAAATGGTGAACAAACCAAACACATCAAACATCAGGCCATAATTTTCCCCACGTAGTCCATAAAAAATGAGCTCTTAGATTTACAGACTAATTTATTAGGCTTAAGACAAGCTAATCATTGGTAGGGGCAATATATGCATTTAAAAGACCATATAACAAAAACCCACAATAACCCAAACATGCATTAAAAACACATTTATGACCACATACATGTCAAAGAACTAAAAGTACAAACATCAAACGAAATGAAATCAATAAAGACAAAGAGATATACCTAGACCAAAGGTTGATAGTTGAATGGACAAGGAAATAAATACTTAGGTTTCAAAAAAATAATCGGATTTAGGTCTAAAAACTCTAATAAGACCCATAGATTAATTAAACCAAATGCCTCAAAAGACCTTAAAACTTGTGTCTTTATTTTGAAATTATGAAAGAATCTTTCAAAAGTGCCTCTCATAAAACATATTTCTCTATATAAGACCTTTCTATCTAATTCTCTCATTATTCCTTTTATACCCTAAAAGAACTTTTATTAATAGTAGGGAATGGGGACTGACTTTACCAAGGGTTTAAGACAAAACCAACCATAAGATTACAACAACCAAATCTGATCATTCACAGGATATGATAAAAAAAGATGTGCAAGGCTAGCTAGGGAAGTATGAGATTAAAATGTTTTATGCAAACAACCTAAACTTAGTGATAAAGTTGTGACAAAGTCCAGGACTGAAATTGATAATCACAATCCAGAGACTCTCTTGTAAAGTAAAGCACAAACGACGCCAATATCCTGATAGGACAATGCATAAAATAAGCAAAATGACTATGGGGATAGGCTGGGTTTGGAAGATATTAAAAGACAACACAATTAGTATTCTTTTAATTTTAGCTGCTAGGATTGTGAGATTTCTAGAAAAGAAAACAAAGAAATGAGGAGATGGTTATATTCATGCCTTTGAAATGACATCATTTAGTTTTGCAAATTTCCAAAGCAGTCTTCAAATGTCAGCAAGTTTTTATAGTTAATCCTCCTTAGAGTTTTGAATTTTTATTTTATCATATGTAAAAGTCAAAATGATCAATTAAAAGAATTCAATTGAGTCGTTATCGAATTTAAGGATACTTTCTTAATTTGTCTATTTCTCGCAAAGGCCCTTGAACTTTAAAATCCTTTTAAATAAAGTTAAAATCAGTTATATAATAAAATAAATTTTCAATTAAGCCCTCGATTGAATTAATATAACCTCCTAAATTATGCCAAATTGATAATTTTAGTCCTTGATCCTTTAATTCTCTCAATTATAATAGACTTCAAATTAATCACATCATTGGAAAAATTATTGTGTCCAATTAAAGCTTGGAAACTTTTGTTAAGTTAATTAAAAAATAATTTTTTGGATTTTTTTATGTTTTTAAAAGTATTTTTTGGCTATTTTTGAAAAATAAATTAGGGGTAAAATAGGTTATAACATGTACAATATGTACGTTGAATATAAGGCATAAGAGACATAACATTCTATTTTTTTTAAAAAAAACTTAATAACCATTTTAATAAAAAAATATCACTTTGTCCCCTGAAAAATATCACATATATTATTTCAAGATAATTTTAAAATTTATACAATCAAATCCCTATTTAGTTTTTCTAGGTCTAGAATTGTAAGCCACTATATAAATTACATTTTAGTCTTTAATTTTTAAAATCTGTTTAAAATCAGGTCTTACTTAATTAATCATTCCAATTTATTTTTTTATCAATGATTCTCAATATGCATGATCCATTAGGTTTTTAATATGTCGGCCTAAATATAAATCACAATCCTAAATAAAATAAGATTAAATTAATTAAATAATTTAACTTATTATCAATTCAACAATTAATTGATTTATATTTGAATATCAAACGAACCATTTAATAACATGTCATAACCCCTCAAATATTAGATAAGTTATATGTGATTTGACTTACCTTTTAGTGACCAGTTTTTCAGTGTAATTATTATCACTTTATCAAAAATGTTTTAATTTAGACATTGAGCATGAAGTGCATCTGCACTATCAAATCACATTTATTCTCAAAACCATAATCATTTATTATTGAATAAATTTTGAAACTCTTTTCAAATCTCATTCCACCTTATATAAGGATTTCACGATCAATAATATTTGAGAATATGTGAAATATTTTTCCTAATTCATTTATGGTGATGAATCTTATCTTTGATCACTTAGATATCTTCATATAGTTTATGATATATATATATATATATATATATATATATATATATATATATATATATATATATATATATATATATATCTGCATATTTGTTATTCTTGATTAAAACAATGTGTAGTCAGAATTAAAATATAGTATTCTCTATATATAATAACTTAATGATGTCTAAGGATTACTTACATAATTGTCATGTAAGCCTTTTTATAGACATAAGAGATATCTCCATATGTAATCCTCACACAAGTTAATTTAGTGTACATGTTATTTAATAAGCGCCTATATATTAGTTTTTAATATCCTTTATACCTCAACTTATGAGTACAACGATTTTCTTTCATAAAGAAAACAACAGAATATGTATCGGTCTCAACAATTTTAATTAATGTCTAATCTTAATAGAGCATTAACCAGGAATATTTAGAAACAATGCTTTGATGTAATAGAAATCATCATAATTATAACCGATTTATAATTTTATTTTCAAAGAATTTTTTTCTCAAGAACTTTATTTTTACTCTAAATTCATTAATCTTACATAAATAAATATTAAAGATAAAGAATGCCTTTATTAATAATAAATACATTTTGCATGAACAAAATTAGTGTCATGTGTAATCAACTCATTGCTATAGGATATATACACTAACATGTTGTGTTCTTGATTTCCATTTAGAGAGTCCTCATTTTAGTATTAGAGAGATTTACATGTTGATTATAAGATGCTCTTTCAATAATAATCATGGTTGGTTGGGTGGATTTCTCATAGGTGGTTATAACCATTGTATAATGCTGTTAAATTTATAAAATATACATGTGTATGGTTGTGTATGGTTATGTATGGGATACAGATGCACTAAAGTGCTCATCTATGGTAAGGGATGATGACCCTATTAGAACCAATGAGAACATAAGGGATTGCATAGAGACACTAGGGGTGTGTCTAGACTCTTAGTATCCCCATACAATTCTATGTTGTAGTAGGGAGTTAGATGATAAAGGTCCATCTCTAAGCATGTTTATCATGTTTGATCCATCAAAATCTAGGAAGATGGTGAATTATCAGGCTTTTCATGTCTAAGAAGTTGGCCTCTTTCCATTACTTGTAATGATTATTTGTTTAGCACACCAGTGATGAGTTTATCTGTATTTTTCTTTAAAGACGTGTTTAATGACTTTTAGAATAAATTATGAATCTATTTTTCATTGAGAGTGTCAATTTATATATTGTCAATTTAAGTTATTATGGACTAACCTATGATGAGGCAACAATTACCGTTATCAAACAAAATGGAGACTTTAGATCTTATATTCTTAGTAAGGGTTATTTGTTCTAAAAGCACATTAGTTTTAAGGAAGAAAAAAATTACAAAATCTTAAAGTGAAGAAAAATAAATAAAGCAACAAGGATAAAATATAAATAAATGAAAGTAATAAAAACCCTTTAGAAAAAAAAACAATAATAAATTTAAGGAATGTAAATATGTAGGGGTGATCATCATTTACATTATTATCCGATCCTATTTATACTTTTACAATGTTTAAATCCTACTTAGAAAATGAATCCTAATCCTATACATATAATATAAAGAGGTTTATTAAATTCCTCTTCTATTGATCATCCTTAACTGATTTTTGACTTCTGATTAGTTATTTTAAGGACCAAGAACTCTTAATATGACTATATCCTCTAGTTGTGCACATGTTCAAACCTTGTTATTTGACTGCTTCTTTTTTATCTATCATGACTTTTGATCACATAGTTATTTGCTCTCCTTCAACTCTAATAGTTGATAAAAAGACTCTTCTAGCTCGGTTGATTTAGGTGTCTCAACAAACCCGGGTGAACCCTACCTTTTTTTACCATTTCTCTTCTAAATGACACATTTTGAATTTGAATAAAGGGACAAAAATCTCTCACACGAGCAGCAACATGCAAAAGAGAATAAACATGCACCTTTGCTCATCTTCTCCTTTTTTTCCTTCACTGAACATGCTTCTTCTTTCTAACCCACTACTACTAATGTAATTGGGAAGCTTATAAGATACAATTGCATGGCTTGTAAAGGTGTTCTTGCTAAATTCAATCTGCATTTCATTGGAAAAGCTAACTAGAAGTAACTAATTTTAGGGTGCTTGTAAGGAAGTTCTTGATGATTCAGACTGTGGAAAGTTGGAATCAACTTACTACACATCTACATAATTCCAGTAACATTTTTAACTCTAGTAATAGATCAACTTTTGATTTTGTTTTCAATTCCTTGTTTTTTTTATTTATATTCATTAATTAAAGGATTCACCTTGATGTACATATTTTATTTGATTGCTCTGGACACAGTTCGAGTATGTCTTTCCTTAGATTTTTTCTAGTACTTGAAATCTTAGGAGGTTCTCGTTTTCTTCTCTTTTGATTTGCAATTTTCATATATCCCACTCTTTTGACACGTGAAGGTCTTTTATTAAAGATTGATTTTTAATATGTACACTATTTTTGAATTGTTGTGTTCATGTTATTTATTAAAATATGTGAATTTAAGCTTATTTAGACCCCTTATATCTTCATGGTTTTTTTATATGGCTTATAATGTTTTTTTATGTATATATAATTTTCATGGTTGACTTGAGTTGAATCACCTAATTCATAACTTGATTGTTGTGTCCATTAATCTCTAAATGGGATTTAAAAACTATGTTTATAACTCGATCAATTCTTTCACCATTGAATTGAGCTCTCTATTCAATGTTATCCTTATTTTTTAATTTTTTGACTAATATTTTTTGTGTTCCTACCCCCACCTCGGTAGCAACGACAACAACTGCCATCAAGCATCAGCATCTCATTGTCCACCAAAACATCTCATCCAGCCTCCTTCCTTTTTAGAAGCCGGAATCACAACCGCGCCACTGATAATCGCAGTTGTTGCAATCGACGATACGCGCTCCAAACAAGCCAAGGATATCTTGTCCACAGAAGCACAACAGTGTGACGGTGGAGCTATAGTGGGTTTGAAAGATGCAAAGGAGAGGAGTCAAAGGTTATAAAAGTAGGAGTTTGGTATATTCTTGTCTTCTAACAATACTAATATAGCTACGTGTATATGTATGTTATCTCTCTTTGCTTGCTTCTGCTGCTCTTTCTCTTGGTTTATTTGGAAGAACTTAAAGAATACTCTTCTTTTTCTTAATCTTACATGCTACTATAACGCACAAAACATTTACATGCAAATTAACTGAATCACTAATGTGTTTAGTACAGAATTTTCTTTTCCTTTTTTATAGAAACCAAACAGACCGTTGTTTTAGGTTAACTTTAGCTATAAGTTGTGTGACAGGATGCATACTCCTTGATTTGTTCTTTTTATTTTTATTTTTTATTTTTGGATCACTAACTTTGCCCTTTTTTTTTTCTTTCTGTGAGATGTGGTAAATTAGATTTTGCAAGACCACGTATGGCTGGCACTAACATGAACAAAAAGGGTTGCCGAAAATGTACATGAGAAAGGTGGGTTCAATGTAGTAGTAGTTGAAGTATCAATAATAAGAACATATAAGTTCATATGCTATTAATGTAGATTTACTTAGTATTTGGTACTGTGGTAAGGATTATTTTTTAAATTGTTTTTTTTATGGAAATGCATCAAAATAATTTTTTTAATTTATTTTTTAAAATTTATTTTTAACATTAAGCATATCAAAATAATTTAAAAACATAAAAAAATTAAAATTTTTGGGAAAAACATGGCCTAACACGTTGCCAAACATACATTTTAAGTGGTGGAACCTTGGAAAGAAGGGGTATGGGTTGCTTTCAAGGGCCGAGTTGGTTTTTAAAGCCATCTTGTTTGTTTGAATCAACCAGCTTACCTCATAAAGCACACAAGTCATCAAACCCCTAACAAGAAAATCTTCTGTTTTGCTTGTCGAGTCAGTGAAAAATCAATGGTTCTAATCTAGCACTTGAATACACAATCTCAAGTTAGCAAAATGGAAATGCTTTGTACTTGAGATTTATTTGTCCTGTTCATGTCCATCAAAGTGCCAATATAAATGAAAGAGGATTTGAGAAAGCATTCCGACAACACAAATTCAGTTCACTTTAGAATCGCAACTGTTAAATACCATTCATTACTTAAAAAGTGAATTGAAGAATACAAATGCAAGTTTTGAGTCATGTGACTACCATTATCAAATAAAATGGAGACTTTAGATCTCATACTTTTAGTAAGGGTTATCTGTTCTAAAAGCACATAGTCATGTGCTCCTTCAACTCTCATAGTTCATAAAAGACTCTTCTAGCCCGGTTAGACCTAGGTGACTCATCAAACCCAAGTGAGACCCCACCTCTTTTAACCATTTCTCTTCTAAACAACACATTTTGAATTTGAATAAAGGGATAAAAATCTAAAACACAAGTAGCAACATGCAAAAAAGAATAAACATTCACCTTTCCTCATTTTCTTCTTTTTCCTTCACCGAACATACTTCTTCTTTCTAACCCACTAATACTGATGTAATTGGGAAGCTCATAAGATATAATTGCATGGCTTGTAACAGTGTTCTTGCTAAATTTCATCTACATTTCATTGTAAAAGCTAACTAGAAGCAACTAATTTTAGGGTACTCGTAGGGAAGTTTTTGATGGCTCGGACTTTGAAAAACTGGAGTCAACTTACTACATGTTTGCAGAATTCTAGTAACCTTTTTAACTTTAAGAACATATCAGGTTTGGTTTTGTTTTCAATTCCTTGTTTTTTCTTTATTTATATTCATTAATTAAGGGATTGACCTTGATGTGCATATTTTATCTAATTGCTTTGGACATAGTACAATGATGTCTTTCTTTGGATTTTTTCTAATACTTTAAATCTTAGGAGGTTCTCTTTTTGTTTTCTCTTGATTTGCAATTTTCATATATCCCACTTTTTTGACATGTGAAAGTCTTTTATTAAAGATTGATTTTTAATGCATACACTACTTTTAAATTGTTGTATACATGTTATTTATTAAAATATTTGAATTTAAGCTTATTTAGACCCACTATATCTTCATGGTTTTCTTATATGGTTTATAATGTGTGTGTGTGTGTATAATTTTCAGGGTTGACTTGAGTTGAATTACCCAACTCATAACTTGACTATTGTGTCAGTTGATCCTGAGTTGTGTTTAAAAATTATACTTATAACTCGATTAATTTTCTCATCATTGATGACTTCAGCTCTTTGTTTGGTGATGCTTATTCATTGTTATTATGTTTGTATATTTTAAATAAATATAAAAAATAAGCTGAAAAAAATTGTTTAATTCTTATTTTTCAATTTTCTGACTTATATTTTTTTGTGTTATTTTACTCCGTCCATTTTGTAAAAGAGAGAGAAAAAAAAAAGCACTTTCTAGCACCTTTTAGACAAGCGCGACACATCTTAAGAAAAGAAACTCACAAGGAAAAAAAATCCAACCACCCCCCTACCGGCAACAACTGCCATCAGCATCTCACTGTCCACCAAAACGTCTCCTCCAGCCTCTTTCTCATCCAGAAGCTGGAATCACAAGTAACCGCAGTTGCTGTAACCGACGACACGCACTCCAAACGAGCCAAGGATATCTTGTACACAGAAGCACAATAACGTGACGGTGGAGTTATAATGGGTTTGAAAGACGCAAAGAAGAGGAGTCGAAGGTCATAAAAGTATTTAGTATATTCTTATCTTCTAACAATACTGATATAGGTTAGGTATGTTATCTCTCTTTGCTTGTTGCTCCTACATGGTTTATTTGGGAGATATTAAAAAATGCTTTTCTTTTTCTGAATCTTACATGCTAGTATCAAAACATAAAACATTTACAGGCAGATTAACTGAATCACTAATGTGTTTAGTATAAAAAATCATTGTTTTAGGTTAACTTCAGCTGTAAGTTGTGTGACATGATGCGTACTTCTTGATTTGTTCTTTTTATTTTTATTTTTTCTTTTTGGATCAGTAGCTTTGCCCCTTTTTTTTTCTGGGAGATATGGTAAATTAGATTTTGCAATACTGCATATGGCTGCCACTAACATGACCAAAAAGGGTCACCGAAATTGTATATGAGAATGATGGGTTTAATGTAGTAAGAGGTCAAGTATCATTGATAAGAACATATAAGTGGAGTCAGTGCGTTCATATGCTATTAATATAGATTTACGTTGTGTTATTGTGATAAAGATTGCTTTTCATATTGTTTTTTGCTTGGAAATACATTAAATTAATATGTTTTTTATTTTTTAAATTTATTTTTAACATCAATACATCAAAATGATCTAAAAACAAAAAAAAATTAAAGAATTTTCATGGCCTAGCCATGTTGCCAAACATACATTTAAGTGGTAGAACCTTGGAAAGAAGGGTTATGGGTTTCTTTCAAGGCCTGAGTTGGTTTTTGAAGCCATCTTGTCTGTTGGAATCAACCGCTTACTTCAGAAAGAACACAAGTCATCAAATCCCTAACAAGATAATCTTCTGTTTTGTTTGTCGAGTCAATGAAAAATTAATAGTTCTAATCTAGCTTATTAATGAGCTGAAAAATAGCTTATTAATGTTTTATTTTTTTCAAGTTTATTAAAATAATGAAAAACAAATCTTACAAATTAAAAAGTTGAATAAGAATGAAATTTAAAAAAAAAATTCTAATTTCATAAATTATCTCAAATAAAATAAATAATAATAAAAATAATTGATATCAAATCTAATAAATAAAAAAATTAAAAGATGATGAAATTAAAATAATAATAATTACAATTTCATAAATTATTTCAAATAAAATAAGTAACAATCAAAAAAATAAGGATCAAATTTGATAAATAAAAATTTCAATTAAAAAATAATAAGAGAAGCAAATAATAATTATAAAAATAAGAAACAAAGTTAATATAAAAATCAAATTAAATCAATTTTAAGGGATGAAATTAAAAAAAATTCAAACAAAATATATATCAATCAAAAGTTTAAGGATCAAATTTGATATAATTAGCAAATAATATGATATTTCTAATTTTTTTATAATTTTTTAAAAATATTTCCATCCAAAAAAATTATTTTTTAAAAAATTAAACTAAACCTTTTTTTGATTGAAAAATATTTTTTATTTATTAATTTTTTTAATAATAAATAAACACATAAAAATTTAAAAAATAATAAAACTTTTTATGGAAAAACAAGCACAACTTTAATCTTCAAGAAAAAGCAAAGAAAACCCCTTGAAACAATGTGTAGCGGAACTCCCATTTCCACCTTATAATTTAAAAAAGTTCGAGCTTGAAGCATAAGCGCTATAAACATTATAAGCTTTACGTCAACTTGTGTAAGTTGTATTCTCTTATTTTATATAATCATTACAAATCAGAAGCTGAGTGGGTTTAGCTGTATAGGAGTTTTTCTACAGAGACATAAATAT
>Ga0325402_1005374_pt1 | contig 11972 bp, 9 predicted proteins | sample PopdelMetagenome_22_FD_207212 | JGI IMG/M metagenome (GOLD analysis project Ga0325402, IMG submission 207212) | Populus deltoides microbial communities from Bellville, Georgia, United States - Xylem-PdKOR-R3 | ecosystem: Host-associated > Plants > Phyllosphere > Stem > Wood/Secondary xylem...
GTATTTTTGGGCTGAGTATAAAGTGGATAGTACAGTACATGTTGACAATGAGAAGAGTCCTTGTCTTTAGTTAATCAGAGGTCTCGCTATGCTTAACTCTTCGTCGGGTGCGGTTTCGCTAAGAACTGAGAACTCGTCTGGTAGCGGAACATTTAGCTCTGAACAAACAAACTGAATAATTCTTCTAGTTGCAGTCCCGAGAGACATTTTGTTCAAGGTAACTGCAATTGCGAACCTGTTTTTAATATCACAAAAACCTGTGGATCCACCCATACCTGAGTGCCCAAATCCATAAAAGGACCCATCACTTGAACTAAATCTCCTAAAACCTAATCCGAATTTCCCATTTGGCAGTACTAGATTCCTGTACTCACCCACGCCCATGAACTCATCATGAATTCTGGGGTTATTAAAAATCCTGTTGGCATTATTTTTGCGAGAGTTTTCACTGGCTGCAAAGCCTTTGGGTGGACTAGCATCGCTGCTGCTGCCACCAGCGCTATCATTAGCAAGCCTGGTATACCCATCACTGTTACTTTCTCCACCATCCTTGAAATCCTTACTGTGATTCATCTTGAGCTCATAACCATTTCCTTTTTTCTTTGAAGCAGAACCCGCTGCCTTACTCTTTTTCCCTTTCAGCTTTTTGGAGGTAATCTCCGAAGGAAATTTGGGAATGTGTGGGTGGGTACCAAGGGGTGGTGTGGACAAAGAGGAATGAGGTGGTGGGACCAGGCCTCCGTCAACAAGAGCTGCATAGTAGCGTGCAAGAGCACGAGCTGAGCAATGTCCGTTAGCAGCTGGTATAATGGCGCGACGAACGTTCAGCATGTTAAACAAAGCAGGCACTGCAGTTACTAGTTGGGAAATGTTCTCTGGCTGGAAGGTGGAGGGAAGCTCAGGACGACTAGCAATTTTTGAGAGCTTGCTAAAATCATCTTTATCTAATGTCAGAGATGCAAGTCGAGATTCCACACCTGGAGGAGACACATGACAAGCATTAATGTGCCAATCATGAAAAGAAACTTTGAATTTACAATTTGCAGGAACATGATAACTCTATCCATGGAAGGAGGGACAGGCAGGTGACCACTTGAAAAAAAAGCAATTGCATGTGCAAATCTGTTGTAGTATTTCTGTTAGCGAAGCAAGAACATTAAATACACGGACTTTAACAGATACCTGGAGGAATTCCAACATATAGCTCGCCTTCAATGTTGAGAGGTCGAACTATTGCTTCTTCAAGGATCTCCTGAAATTTCTTCCCAGAGGCATGCTGTTTCATTAAAGCACATTATTAAAATGTGGGACAAGTCAAGCTCCCTCCAAAAACAGATGCAGATCAGACATTCCAATCATAAAGAAATTCAAAAACAAATGCAGACATCAGCTTCGTGGTTCTTTCATGTTCAAACACTTGAGCAAGGGATTGTACCTCGATTATTCCACCACAAAGCCAGCCAAAAGACAGATAGTGATACAACTGCTCCTGGCCAGGTTCAGTCTCAGGTGCTGACATAGCAATCCGTTTCAGACATTCATCCCAGTCAGCCATTAGCAAAGGATTTTCTTCTCTGAGGTTGGCCAAAGCATTTTGCAAACCAGATGTATGATTAAGAACATGGTGGACCTAAACAGGAAAAAAAAAATATGTGAGCATACATACAAAAGAGCTTCAGGTGGTAATCTGAAAGGTTTAGCAGGTCTTGGAAAATAAACTTTCACACCTTGATGATATTCTTTCCGTTTGTTCCAAATTCTGGCCAAATATTAGCAATATTTTCATTGAGGTTGAGTTTTCTGCAAGACAACAGGCGACATTTTGTAACCAACCACAAAAGGCATTTTGCATTAAGTTTGCCTTAAATTACTACATACTGGGCAGAATTACTCATGCTAAAAATGATATCCTATCTAAGAACCAGCAAGGACCTCAAAAGAAAAAACAATTGCAAAAAGTTCCTCATGTAGAAAAGAAAAATCATCTAGTCATATAACAAAAATGCTGACATAGTTTATGCAGGATAAACACCAGTGCTTGTATCAATATTGGTTTTAGGAAGCGGATCATGCATTCAGTATTCCCAGTGAAAGATAACAACTACATGAAAATTAATCAAAAACAAAACTACATGCAAAAATAAATATCTTGCCTAGCAGTTCAGTAAATGATAACACACAAAAGGCTTTGCTTTCATACAATTACTGCTACATACCCATTGTCGACAAGCCAATGTAACATTCCTGCTGCAATGCCCTTTGTTACAGAGAAAACAGGAAAAAGGCTATCAGGCTGTACTGGGCGAGGATCATATCTACCAAGTACTCCAGCAGCAGTATCAATAATAACCTCTCCATCTTTATAGGCACATACCTTTAGGCATCAAATTTATAAAGAAGTCAAAATAAAAGGAAAACAAGGCAGTTATTTTTTCCATGTCAAAAGCACAAGAACCAGTATAAAATAAATAAGGGATTAGTTTTACAGTTGTTAACAAGTTATTCTTAAGATTCTCATTTATGCTACTTTGTCAGAAAAAAATGGAACCATGCAGACCTGGATTCCAAGTATTTTGTCATCATTCCCTAACTCAACTAAAATCTGCCTCAGCTTTGCCTCCACATCAGAATGAACTGGGGTGTCATTGATCCACTGTGCATTTTCTGATGGCCCCTTAGCAATCTTCCTGGCGATTGAATTTCAAGTTCAAATAGAGATGAACAATAATCGAAGACATTATATAAATTGGCACATTGCTCAAGATAGACTTACTCTTGCAGAACAGATTCGGCAAATGGTCTCATGACATCATGATATACTATGCGAGCATCCAATGTGGTAGAAAGTCCTAAACCCACATCAAAGGAAAAGTAAAGAAATGCAAAAGTTTTCTCATTAACTGCTACCAGTGTAAAGATTTTATTACTGACCTCTCAGAAGACCAATGACCCGTGAAAATATTACCATATCACCAGGAAATGCATCAATCTGAACCAACAATTGTTAATAAATATTGATGAAATTGCCAACAAACAGATCAAGAAAAATATTGATAGAAGTAGAACAATGTGATAGAAGGACTTGCCGGATTAAATCGTTTAACTTCCTTTTGGCTGAGATTCATCTTTTCCTGTAGCACCTTCATGTTTCTTGCTCTTTGCTCTCCCAAAGATTTGGCATATTCCTTTACAGGAGCACAGTATAAGATTGGAATCGCTGGTATCAAAATAGAACTCTAAAGGCAGGCAGTGCATACTTACAGCAGCTTCACTTGCAGATGTTGACGTGCGGAAGAAGACACTGATAAAATCCATAGCCTGCTCAGGAAAGTCCAGGCGCAGCTTAAGTCCCATTTCAGAAAAGGAAGACAAAAGAGCAACATGGTCCCCCTGTAAGAGAAAGCATAGTATTTACTTTATAATGAAAAATTAAACAAAAATAGAAAAAATATAAACAGATAGGAGTGATGACAAAACCAAAAATATTGTGCTCAGTTGAAGTGGCATATCTTATGCATAACAGTGGTGAAAGATTATGAAAATAATGGAGCATGCTCAGCTATACTTGACCAGTAATTTGATTTTAATGACCAATGTGCACTTTTGAGTAAATTTCAGCAAAATATGGAGCAGCAACAAAGGGTTAAGCATATGCTGTGATGGCAGAGACAGGGAGACAGGGTAAACAGTATGCTAAACTAGGACACAGAAAACGCTCCCATGCAGGAAAAAATTATTTTATTGCTCAACACAATTAATCATCAGATCTGTTACACAGATGCTCTATGATTATGATGCATTATTGACAGTACACTGACAGGAAGATTTTCACAAACCTCAGCAGTAGCAAGAAACATTTTAGCTAGTGATTGTTTCATAGAGCTTGATATTCTCTTTGTCAGCCCAAAGTCAAGCAAAATTGGACGATGTGGAGGTTCTTTGCTCACCAGAAAATTACCTGCAGCACAACCAATATAAAAGCATTCAACAGAGTAAACTGATTCTGATTTAGGGCACAATTAGGGAGATTAGGATAGAAGAAAGGGTAGAGCAACGTGCATAAGAGATGGGAGAAAGAACATATGTTTTGATTTTCGATTTCAGACCCCTAATCAAATTTCATTCATTGAAATAGCTCCCTGAAAGCATATCGCATCGCAGGTGTTACATAAACATCAACAAGAGAAAATTTAGACACACATTCTCTTTTTCTTTCCTTGTCTGAGGAAACAGCCAGCGATTCTGTTTTCTTTCTTCCTTTTATACTACTGGTAAGCAAACACTAGAGCAGTAGTTGAGAGAGAGAGAGAGAGGTGTACCAGGATGAGGGTCACCATTAAAAAACCCATCAACATATATTTGATGGGCAAAGGCCCGTGTGATTTCTTCAACAATCTTTTGGTTGTTAGCACCACAAGCTTCTAGGGATTCAAAGTCATTCAAACGAATTCCATCCATATATTCCAAAATTAGAACTTTTTCTGTCGACTGTTAATGAGAGGAACATGATGCACAGTCAGAAAGAGTGAAAAGATTAAGGATCATTATCAACATAAGAATAGCAAAAAAGGCACCAAGCAGTTAAGGTTAGAAGGAATTCACTACTTAAGATCCACTCATTGAAAATATGTATAGAAACCATCTGTGTTAGGTTAAAAACATGTGAAGAGACTAGGATCAAGTAATTATAGGTAAGTGCATGTGTTTTACTTGGGTATATGGTATAGACATTCACGATGGTGTCATAACTAAATAATTCATTTTCCTCCACTCCACTCTGCCCAGGCTTCAGAATGACATAAAAATGTTCATTTTTCTCCCACATGATTCTTTTTGTAAGAATGGTAGTTAACTGTCAGGGTTCAGAAATGTCAACGAAGATGCCTGCAATGAGTCCTTTAATATTTGTTCCAGACAGTGAGAAATGTTAATAAAATTCCTACGACAAGATATATTTTTAGGATTTCATCCTTTTGCACCTGCACTCGAGCAAGCAACTTTGTTATATCAAAACATGAGAGCAAAATGATACCTGAATAACCTCTGGAATCAAAACATCCACTTGATTGATGGGCTTGTTGCTATCATATTTGCTTGTGCAGCCAAGATTTCTTGACACGGTTCTGGTATTCTCTACAAATACAATAGACCAGCATCAGTAAGAGAGAAGGGTACAGTGAACAGTAGAGAAACACAATGATGTACTTGATAAGAAAAACAGTAAGAGAATATAAATGGAGGAAGAGATTAAAGAATTTAAAATTCCTTGCATTGTCTCTGCAGTGTTAATAAATAGATTGGGAATGTCCTACACTGAATTCAGTATAGTGAGTTGGAGTTTCACTTTCATGAACATGCTAGAAAATGGCTGAATACAGCTGCCAACCATCACTTTCATCTCTACAACATCCAAGCTCACCACTGCAACATAGTGCCAATGCTAATGCTTCCATTAGCACTAACAGCACCATGCCAAAGTCTTCACATGAGTTGCCACCAAATCACCACTAGAACCATGCCGCTGCCATTGCACTGCTACCAATAGAGTACCACACTGCCTTGACCACTGTCATTAAAGTTACCCTCACATTGCCACCATCATTGCTGCTGCCACCATCCTCATAGCACCATATCCATCAAGCCAAGCTGTTGCCTCCACTAAAATCCAAATACGATCACCAAAACTGCCAACCTTGCCTCCACCACCATCAATTATCCTCACTGCTGACACCACACAGCTATCATCCCATTCACTTCATTGATTCAATAAAAAATTAAGATGCTGCACTTGGTATGGACTCTAAACATGATCAGATTTAACTGTCCCAATGATTGGATTCCATTATCGTTATTTCAAGCTCCTGATATGAATCCCAAATCCCAATAACCTCATCCAGACCAGCCAGAACTCACATTTATTATCTATTGGTTGTAAAAGAAAAGAAAATAGCAATTTTGTGATGTCATCGACAGAATTTCATCAACAGAAATATTGCAAAAGACAAAGTTTACCTGCTTCGTGGTTGAAGTCGAGTTCTTGTGGTGCTTCTTTGCACCATTCATCGATCATAGGGCTGAAGTTATACTGCGGTTCTGCCCATGCTATCCAGTCAACAATGGATTTTGCATCCTTTAAATCCTGCCAAAAAAAAAAAGGCATGCAAAATAACCACAAGGACTGAAACATTTGCTTTCCGATGCAGCATCTCAAAAGCCAAACTCCAAAGAGTTTCCAAACCTCCAATATGATTTTCTTGATGTCTTCATGTTGAACTTTAACAACCACCTTCTGCCCATCAATTAGTGTCGCACGATGGACTTGTGCAATCTGCATAGAATATAACATGAGAACAACAAGATTATTCCAAAATGTACACACCTTGTGAGAACAAGAAAATCAAAATTTCAATCCTAAATGAGCATCTGCACTAACTTCCTAGCACAAACATCTAGTCTAAGGATCTTACCGATGCTGTCGCCAGAGGATTTTCGTCAAAATCCAAGAAAAGCTCCTTCGTGGATTTCCCTAGTTCTTTCTCTATAGTGTGACAAACCTGTGCAAACAAAAATTTTAACATAACCAACCAATGAGAAACATGGCTCGAAAATAAACAGCTAACATTATGAGATAAAAACTATCAGAAACATCAGGTCAACAAAGTCACATTGAATCACATGAAGACTTCCAAATCTATTAGAAAAAGACTAAAACAAAACCTCTTCAAATGGACGAGGAGGGAGAGAGTCCTGCAACTGCTTGAGATTTGAAATGAAAGCAGAAGGAAGCACATCAGCACGTGAGGACATATACTGTCCAAGTTTCACCCACAAACCCTCCAACTCTACCATCAAATTAAAAACACGCTTAGCATTCCGCTCATGGGCCTTCTTCCACAACGCATCACTTTTCGGTTTCTTCATGAATTTCTCTCTTTTCTGTAAAGCCTTCAGTATAAAAAAAGACAACCACCACAATCAGCATACAATCAGCATAAGCAATAAGCATCACTCTAAATAAATAACTCATAACCAGATTTCAATACGGCTGATCCGTACCTTGTAATCGATGTAAATTATCATGGCCAATGTAAATACTTTCGCACGTCTCCTGTAAATGTTTCCCCACCCCATCTCTAACACACAAAATATATATATAGCTAATAGCAGCTAAAATTTCACTCCCCGCCTCTTTCACTACTCAGTCCAACCAACTCCCTGCAGCGTACCTGAAAAAACATCACAGAATCAAATCCTAATATTCTTTTTTATTTTTTATTTTTTATTTTTTATTTTTTATTTTTTGAGAATGCATGATTACAGTAAAATATAAAAATCTTCCAGCCTACCAATACCACATAGACATAGCCTTATTTCTTCACAAACTAATTAATAATTGTTCGAATTATTACTAAAAAAATGAAATTTTTTATATCAAATTGTAATTTTACACTCTAATTGCTAGAAATTGTAAAATTAGAGGCAAATTACAATCAAATTGAACAAAAAAAATCAAAAGATACCTGATTACAACAGTAGTCTTTAAGTATCAGTAAGATAATAGTGATTAAAAACACAAAATCTAGGTTCAAAATTTGAGAATTTAAAAAAGAGAGAGAACCTACCTGAAGTTACAGGAAGAGAAGTTTGAACAGAGAGCAAGAGAGACGGGAAGAGAGAGAGGTAAGTAAGAGAGGAATGCGCGAAAATTCTTCGAAACGACCGTCAGTAGATGTCGTTTTCAAATTAATGGAATCTGGGATGAGACGAACCCGTGTTGTTGAAATTTTGATTCCAACTTACAACGTATTTGTTGACGTTAGGTTTTTAAAATGATTTAAATATTTTGTTGGCTGAGAAAGTTTTTTTTGTTTTGAAGTAGTTTTTATAGAAAGTAAATTTTTTAAAAAAGTTATTATTTTATGGTTAGTAGTATTATAAAAAATAAATTGAAAAATATTTTTTAGTATTTAATTATATCATGAAAAATAATTTATTAATATTATATTTTCTTTTTAAATTTATTAAAAAATAAAGATTAAATCTTATAAATTATTTTAAATAAAATAAAATAAAAGTTGAAAGATGATAAAATTAAAAAAATACAATTTCATAAATTATTTCAAATAAAATAAGAATCAAATTTGATAGATAACAAATTTTAACTAAGAAAATGATAATATAAAAGCAAATAAAAAAAATAAAAAAAAAAACCAAAATTGATATAAAAAAATAAATTAAATCAAATTCTAAGATAAGAAAAAAAAAGATTGAAAACAAAATATATAGCAATCAAGAGATTGAGAACTAAATTTGATATAATCAATGAATAATAAGATATTTATAAATTTTTTACAACTTTTAAAAAGTATTTTTTATTCAAAATAATTATTTTCCTAAAAATTAAATTAAAATTCCCTTCAACTGGATAGTTTTTCTCATTAATAAACTTTCGTGATAATAAACAAACATAATAAAATTTAAAAAATAATTTTTTAAAAACCACTTTTTAAAAAAAAAACATAAATAAAGCGTTACAAAGGAAAAATAAAGAGCAAACCTTAAGAAATAAAAAAGGCCCTAATCTATTTGAGAAATTTCAATTGGATCCCTAACTTATTTTATGTCTTGATTAGGTCATGCATGAATCAATAGATTCTCAATCAAAAGCCTTAATCAGTTTTTTCCAACAGAATCATCAAGTAGTCAAACAAAACTACAGTGTCTTTTATTTTCCCATAAGAAACCTTCAAATTCTTTAAAACCTGTCTTTTATGGATAAATTGAGAAATTAACATATAAAATCAAAATAATTGGTAAATTAAAATAGGAGCAAAAAGTTTTGATAAAATAACATATTTTTATTTTATCGTGCTTTAGAAGCTATCGCTATTTCTAAGTGCGATAAGGTAAAACTCCAATTATTTTGCCCAACTAGTCAATTAATTCCAAAAATAACAAGAAAAATCTCAAAACTATTAAAATTAGGGGGCCTCAACAATATTTTTTTATATCTAACAATCCAATGATCTACCTTGATTGGAGTTACACCTTATTGCTCTTTAAAAACACAACATTTATCGAGTGTTGCTCTTATGAAACGTCATATTTGTTGTAATGTTTAGAAATAAAAAAAAGTTAGTAAATATCATGCTTTTAAAACCCGATAAAATTGAAACATGTTATTTCTTTAAAATTTTGCCAAACATTTTAAATAATTGAATTTCGAGTGATTGCTAATAGTCTTGTTAATTTAAACTAATAAAAAGATCTAAATGAAGATCCATTCATGCATACATTGGAGACCTGATTACGAATTTATTTTATTTTAAAATAAAAAAGAAAAGCTTATGAACCTGATCAAGATTGTCTTTATAGATTGGGAACTCTTGTGAGATAGCACGGATGAAAAATAAGTTCCTGTTGTTTCTGTGATGAAAAATATTTTTGTAAAAATTTTATTTTTTTAAATTAATTTTTTTTATGTGTTTTTAATATATTAATATAAAAAATAAATTTTAAAGAATAAAAAATATTATTGTAATATATATTTTAAAAAATAATGAATATCGCTAAACTTTGCTACAAGTAAAGAAAATAGATCACAGCCGCTGGAAGGTGGAGGAAGAGATGGTTGGCTTAAAAAGGTTGACTTTCAACGTGAAAAGGAGTTGATCTACGATTTTTCAAGTCGTTGAACTTTATTAATCGATTAATTAATTAAGTGGTTGAAGTATGATTTTCCAAGTCGTTCAGCTTTATCAATAATACATAAATGCAGGAGGAGGGTCGCATGCGATGTTGGCCCATGCTGCCAATTTGGACCCCCTTGATTTAAATTTGAAGTTGGAAATTCCTTGCTGGTCCAGCAAGTTAAGAATTGCAACTTGCTTGCATCTTTAGGAAGTGTTTGGCATTGCATTTGTAACTGTATTTCGTTAAATTTTGAATTTTTTTTTGCTAAAATTGAGTGCGGTTTGTACTTTTTGGATCGTTTTGATGTGCTGATGTCAAAAATGATTTTTAAAAAATAAAAAAACATCATTGGCATGTATTTCGGCATGAAAAGCTATTTGAAAAGCAACCGCAACCACACTACCAAACACGCTCTTAATCGTGTTCTGAACTTTCACTGGATGAGAGTGTATTCTTGCAGTCTTTATTTTTAAACATTTTTTTAATAATTTTATATGTTAATGTTAAAAATTAAAAAAAAAATCAATATATTTTTAAATAAATATGGTTATCAAACTCAAAATCTCCTTGATTTGTTTATTTGAGAAAGAGAATCCACCTTCAAGAATCATGGTGAGGCTTTGTTTTCAAGTTATGTTATTGATTAATTTATGTAAAAAACTGAAAGAACAATAAAACTACTCGATCTCTTCACTTTTTTAAAGGTAGTCAGAGTTTTTTTATATATATAAAAATATAGAGAAATAATCATTTAAATGATAATTAGATATCAATATTATAATAATGACACATAGATTTGAGTTTGAGCATAAATATAACATGTGAAAATAAATCATGAATATAACATGAACTCTACTTTTTCACTTGTCATGTCGGATGATCATTGTATTAAATTTGATGCTTTGTTTGTTTCGAGGAAATCAAATTCCTGAAATTCATTTTCCTCATTTTTCTATATTTGGCAATCATCTGGAAAGTTAGTTAAAGGAAAGTTTTTTCTGGTCAAAAGAAAAAACTGCCTTTTATCACAGGAAAGTGTTTTCCTTTCCTTGTCAAAAGGAAAACACTTTCCTATCTTTACATAAAACACATATCTGAAACACTTTGTCAAATCCCCCTCTCTCCGTGTCTCTTTCCGAAAACAGAAGCAAAAAGAACAAGAATCATATCCCTGGACACTCTTTATTTCAGGTATTTTTTTCCCTTAAATTTCTCTATTTTTCTATATTATTTACTTTATATGTTTTTATCTTTTTCGTTTATAGATCTATAAGAATTATAGCAAGAAATCCTTTGATCTTGTTTAAGTTGTTGTGTTTGTTCCTAAATAAACTATTATTACTCTCAAACAATCCATAACGGTTTATCTTCTGTCTGTAAAAAATTTTTCCATACCCAGTTTTCTTCTTCATCTTACCTCGTCACGTTCAAACAAACTTACAGAAAAAACCAACCAAATTCATCACAAGCAAGCCATAAAAATTATTGCATTTTTTTCTTGCACATTCAGCAGCTTCTTTACAAAAACCAAACTTCCCCATCCAATCCCTACCTTGTTTCCCCGTCCTCGGATCCAGCGCAAAGAGAGAGACGCAAAGTAAAGGGGGGAATAAGTGAATCTGTTGTTTGCTCTCTTTCCCAGCGTTATCAGTACATTTAGCCGGGGGAGAGAGGGATGAGAACTAGGAAGGAGGAGCAGGTCTTTGAGGTCTAGCCCCCCTGCCCTTGCCCCTTGAATCTGTGATGTTGTCCTACTTCTTAAGAACAGGGGAATGGCGAGAGAAAGCCAGGGGAAGTTAAGGACCGAGAGAGAACAACCGATAGAGAAAGTTAAGGACTTGGCAGAACGAACAGATGGCAAGAGAGAACAGAGAAAACAGGAGGGGAAACCGAATACCAAATACCCAGGGGAATTAGAGAATGAGGGGAAACCAGGGGAATTAGAGAAACCGAATGAGAGAAACCAGGGGAAACCATGGGAAAGCGACAGAGGGGAAACCAGGGGAATTATAGAAATCGAATGAGAGAAAACAGAGAAACCCATAATGTTGTCTTAATTAAGTTATGGAAGAGAGTTGGAGATTTGCAATGCAAGAGTTGGGGAACGATGGGGTTTTTTTATATAATTATACTATATATTTTTATATTTCAATTATAAATTATGTGTTTAATAACATAATGAAATCTAATGTAATACAACTCTAAGTAGGTATTGTTCCCCTAAAAATAGAGATTAACAATAAAATCTTCCTAATTTGTAACTGATGATTGGGTAGATT